>Ga0256838_1000810_pt1 | contig 16649 bp, 16 predicted proteins | sample 4571419metaG_FD_185978 | JGI IMG/M metagenome (GOLD analysis project Ga0256838, IMG submission 185978) | Hydrothermal vent microbial communities from Guaymas Basin, Mexico - 4571-419 | ecosystem: Environmental > Aquatic > Marine > Hydrothermal vents | place: Mexico: Guaymas Basin | collected...
TTTCTTCCATTCCTCAGCTGCTTTTGCATCGAATACCGCTTTTCCAGAAGCTGCGCCCGGTGATGCTGGAAGTCCCTTGGCTATTACCTTAGCTTTTGCCTTTTCCTCAGGGTCGAACATTGGGTGAAGCACAGTCTCAACATGCCTTGGTTCAACTCTTAAAACAGCTTCTTCTTTAGTAATCAACCCTTCCTTAACCATATCAACAGCTATCTTTATAGCGGCTTTAGCTGTTCTCTTACCGGATCTTGTCTGCAAAAGATAAAGTTTTCCTTTTTCAACCGTGAATTCTATATCTTGCATGTCTCTGTAATGTTTTTCTAGCTTCTGCATAACGTCCATAAGCTGTTCGTAAACTTCTGGGAGCCTGTTTTTAAGTTCCTCAAGTTTAAGAGGTGTTCTTATACCTGCAACAACATCTTCACCCTGTGCATTGGGGAGAAATTCTCCATAAGGTTTCTTTTCTCCAGTGTTTGGATTTCTCGTGAAAGCAACTCCGGTTCCGCTGTCTTCTCCCATGTTTCCAAAAACCATCATAACGACGTTAACAGCGGTCCCTAAGAGTTCATCTTCCTTGATTCCGTTTATTTTCCTATATGTAATTGCCCTCTCATTCATCCAACTTCCAAAGACAGCATCTATTGCTTTCCAAAGCTGATCCCAAGGATCCTGTGGGAACTCTTTTCCTTCTTCCTTGTATATCTCTTTGAACCTCTCAACAAGTTTTTTAAGATCGTCCGCATCAAGTTCTGTGTCAAGTTTTACTCCCTTCTCCTCCTTCATTTTTTCCAGCTCTTTCTCAAACTTATGTCTGTCTATTTCCATAACTATATCTCCAAACATCTGAAGGAACCTTCTGTAAGCATCGTAGGCGAACCTTTCATTGTTGGTAAGATTTGCTAAACCCTTTACAGTTTCGTCATTGAGCCCAAGGTTAAGGACTGTGTCCATCATTCCAGGCATTGAAATTGCTGCACCGGATCTTACAGAAACAAGGAGTGGGTTTTCGACACTTCCAAATTTCTTTCCAGAAACTTCTTCAAGTCTGTGCAAGGCTTCTTCTACTTGTTCTTTCAAACCTTTTGGATAAGTTCTTTCGTGATCGTAATAGTATTTACACACTTCAGCAGAGATTGTGAATCCTGGAGGAACAGGAACACCAAGATTGGTCATTTCAGCAAGACCTGCGCCCTTACCTCCAAGGATATCCTTCATCTTTGCGTTTCCTTCTGCTTTCCCATTTGCAAAAAAATACACATATTTCTTCACTTTTCTTACACCTCCTCCTTCATCTTAATTCTCCATGAGATTTCATCTCACCTTTTTCTGTCCAAACTTTGAACATCAAGTAACTGTTGGTATCAAGACCGAACAGATTATTTAACACCTCAGAAAAATCAAGGTAAACCATAATATTTTCAATGCCTTTATATACCTTTTGAAAGACTTTTTTATTTATATCAGAAGTTGTTGTAAGATCACTTGGGAAATTGAATTCAACCTTATTGGATTTAAAACTCACTTTAGCTATATCCATGTCGCCACATAGATAATAATCTTTTTCCTTTTTACAGTTTTTGATTTTATCTTCTAATATGAGCTTGGGATCACCGTTAAAGGTAACATATCCTGTTAAAATAGGAGGGGTACTTTCCTCATTTGAGTAAAGCATATCTTCTATTGCCTCAGAATAATCTGCACCAACAAAAACCTTTCCTCCAAACTTTTCTGCAATGCTTACATCCAAACCTTCCTCTTTTAACAGATCTAATATTCCTAAAACTTGAAGAAGATCTAATATAGACTTTCCATCTTTGACGTTAACAAGTAAGAATCCTTCCCCATTTACCACATCATCTAGGCTAAATTTCTTTCCTTGTAAGATGTTTTCAAGTTTTTCTTTTACATCTTCATCAAAGTATTTCCCTATTCCTTCTTCTACTAAAACATTTTCTTTAAGATAAACCTTAAAGTAAGATTCAAAAACGCCTTTTTCTGCACTGTAGTAAACCATATCCACTTTACTGTCTTTCAAAGTGTTTTTCACCCAGATTGGAACGTTATTTTCTTCTTTCTTGAGTATTGAAATAACGTCAACATTGCCTTTTCGAGTATAAAAAACAAGGTTATTATCAAGCTTCTCTACATAAACCTGCACATCTGTGCTGTCTGGTAGAATTCCAGTGTTTTCAATGTAGTCTTTTATCTTATCAGCTTCCTCAAATGGCCCGATTATAAAAGCCATCCAATTTTTTCCAGCTACGTTGAGTACCTCTTTTACTTCGTATAACTTATCAGCATCTATTTCATAAGCCTGAGCTTGAGACCTTATCAAAGAATCTATCATACTTTCAAGACCGAGGTTGTTCAAAAATGAATCGCCAATTTCAGTTGACTTAATATCATTGTATAACTTTCCAATATCTGGAACATAAGACAATGTTACAAAGTTATCTGGCACATATTTTAGCAGTGAAGCCATTGTAAAGATCTGTACCATCACAAAAAATATGAGGAAAACTTTTCTCATCTCAGATCCCTCCATGCAGAAAATTTTATTACCTTTACCCATAAAATCAAGTACTAAAATTCACATTATTTCTCAGCTATCATTTCTATCTCAATGTCGGCATTTTTAGGAAGCTTATTGACCTCTACAACAGCTCTTGCAGGATAAGGCTTTTTGAAATATGTGGCATAAACTTCGTTGAACTCGCCGAATTTCGACATATCTTTGATATAAACCGTTACCTTAAGAACTTTGTCAAGGGAACTGCCAGCTGCCTTTAATATCATCTTGCAATTTTCCATGATTATCTTAACTTGTTCTTTTAAATCACCTTTGAAAACTTCACCATCTTTTATTGGAAGCTGCCCGGAGATAAAAATTAAATTAGCAGCTTCACTTACAACCGCAACAGAATATGCTCCCACCGGCTTTGGGAGTCCTTCACCTTGAACTTCTTTCATTGTTTTTCACCCTTTCCAGTATTTTCTTTGCATTGTCGCCCTGTAAAATGAATTTAAAAAACTTATAAGCTTCAATATCTTCTTCAGACGATTTATTCATGAAGTACAAAGACACTTTTTTTAAAAAAACCTCTTTCTCCTCTTCTGACATTCTTGCTACGTTCCTAACTATATCGAGGAGTCTCGAGTCTTCTATGCATGATTTAACAACGTGTTCGAGAACAGGATCATCCATTACCCTCTAATTACTTTTTTCCCTCCGCAAGGAAAACTTTTATGGATATCCCTGTCCTTCTCTGACCGTCGATTACAACATCGATGAAACCGGGCACCATGTAAAGATCCTGTCCCTTTTCTTCCATAAACCTTTTGGCGATAGCCACAGCCTTAATAGCTTGGTTTACCGCCCCAGCCCCGATAGCTTGAATTTCGACTTTCCCTGACTTAGCAATTGCTCCGGCTATAGCACCGGCAACTTTGTTAGGATTTGAACCTGAGCTAACCTTAAGAACTTCCATGCCATCTCTCCTCCTTGATGTAGAGTTATTCCTCTTTTATTTCAACTTCCCGTAGGAATTTAGCTGCATTCTCCGGTGGAGTAGGATTTATGTAAAATCCAGAACCCCACTCAAATCCAGCCACTTTTGTAAGTCTCGGAACAATCTCTATATGCCAATGATAATGCTTCTTTCCTTCCCCGTTGGTTGGAGCGGTATGGATCATCATGTTGTATGGTGGATTATCAAGGGCTACATATATCCTGTATAATGTGTTTTTTAAAATTCTTGCGAGGTACTTGACTTCCTCTTCCGTTATCTCTCCAAAGTCATGGTTATGTTTCTTTGGCAGTATCCAAGTTTCAAAGGGAAATCTTGATGCAAAGGGAGCAAAAGCTATAAAGAATTCATTTTCTTCGATTATTCTTTCTTTGTCTCTTTTTTCCTCTCTTATCATGTCGCAAAAGACACATCTTTCTTTATAGTCATAATATTCCTTCGATCCTTGTAGTTCCTCTTCCACTCTTTTTGGGACAATGGGTAGTGCAATGAGTTGGCTATGGGGGTGTTGGAGCGAAGCCCCAGCGTCTCTTCCATGGTTTTTAAAGATTAATATGTACTTTATTCTTTCGTCTTTCTTGAGTTGATTGTACCTTATCTTATAAGCCCATACCACTTCTTGGGCCTGCTTGTAATCGAGAGTTGCTAGTGTAGCGAAATGATCAGGCGTTTCGACGATAACTTCATGGAACCCAAATCCTGTCATTGCGTCGTACATACCTACCCCATATCTTTCTATCTCAAGTTGAGGATTAAGAGCTGGGAATTTGTTGGGAACAACCCTTACCCACCATCCTGGGGTGTTTGGCTCGGTATCTGGAGGTCTGAAAGCAAATATTTCCGGTGGAGTTGTGTGTTCGTTACCGTAATCAAATGGACAGAATCCCGCCTTTATTTCTTCTTTTTCCCTTTTGAAATCGTGGGGCCTTTTGGCCCTTTCGGTTGCTATTATTACCCATCTTTTTATAACCGGATCTTTTCTCAATTCTGGCATATTTTATACCCCCTCAGGATTTTATCTTGTTCATTGCTGTTTTATAAAGTTCAAGGTATTCCTTGGCTGACTTACTCCATGAGAAGTCCTGAGAAAGCGCGTTTTTAACTATATTATCCCAATCATCGGAGTAATAGTAGTAAACAGCTTTTGCTATTGATTTCAGAAGATGAGCTGAATCGTACAGAGTAAACCCAAAACCTGTTCCATCCTTGTTTTCTTCATTGTATTCTTTCACAGAATCTGCTAGTCCTCCTGTGTACCTAACTATTGGTACCGTTCCGTATCTCATTGCGAACATCTGCCCGAGTCCGCACGGCTCGTATCTTGATGGCATTAGGAACATATCAGAGGATGCATATATTTTGGCGGCAAGTTCGTTATTGAATGTTATATTAGCCGAAACTTGACCTGGATATTTCTTTGCCATCTCGATGAACATATCTTCGTATTTCTTTTCTCCAGTTCCAAGAACTATGAATTGTGCTCCAAGAAGCATAATGTAGTCGAATATTTCATATACTAAGTCTAACCCTTTTTGATCAACAAGCCTTGTTATCATACCTATTATAGGAGCTTCCGTTGGTTCAAGACCAAATTCTTTTCTTAAAGTTTCTTTGTTCTTCGGCTTCTTTTTGTCATAGTCTTTTATGTCAAATGTTTCATATCCTGCTTCCTTGAGTAAAGGATCGTAGACGTGCATGTCGATTCCGTTGAGGATTCCATAAAGATCCGCCGATCTTACTTTAAGTACACCTTCTAAGCCGTTACCAAACTCCTCTGTTTGAATTTCCTGTGCGTAGGTAGGACTAACGGTGTTAATGACATCTGCGAATAAAATTCCACCTTTAAGAAGATTTATTTGACCATAAAACTCTAGACCATCGATGTTGTAGAGGTAATCTGGCAGTCCAGCAAATTCCATATATGACTTATCTATTCTTCCCTGATAAGGAGCACCTATGTTGTGCAGGGTTAGAACAGTAGCGATTCCTTCGAAGAATGGATCGTCTCTGAAAACTGTTTTTAGATAAACTGGAATTAATGCGGTGTGCCAATCATTTACATGCAGAACATCAGGTTTGAAATCGAGCTCCTTCAAAGCGTAAAGAACCGCTGCTGAGAAGAAAATCTCCGGTTCTGCTGGATCTGGGCCTTCGTAAACTTTTTCCGAGGAGTAGTAATAGTTGTTGGCTATCATGTAAACCGTTACATCTGATCCTGGAATTTTGCTTTTTAATATATCGAATTTCTCGTTTGTTTTAAGGACAGATACTGGTATTCCTCCTTTAACAGGTTCTACGCTGTATTTGTACTTCTCAGCGTTTTTGTCAACTATTTTGTGCTTTGGCATGAACACAACTACTTCTTCCACTTCTTCGAGTTCCCTGAGAGCTTTAGGGAGGGAACCTACTACGTCAGCAAGTCCACCGACCTTTGCGAAGGGAAAGACTTCATAAGAAGCGATTGCGATCTTCATTAATAACACCTCCTTGCCCTTCCATTATAAGCCATTTTTTAACTTTCATCAAGAAAAGGGTTTTAGTGGCCTATCATGGGTGAAAATTATCAAATCAACTTCTTTGGATCTTTCTAAAATAAATTTAGATACTTCATCGTTTCTGTAACCTTTGTACATCTCATAGTAATCGAGTCGAGTGAAGCATATATCTCCTGGAAGAAAGAGTTTACCCATATTCTCTGTTTCTATTATAAACGACAGGTGTTCTTTGGCATGCCATGGTGTGTGAATGACCTCTACTGAGCCAAATAGCTTCTCTCCACCCTTCAATTCCTTAACTTCCTTCCAACTTTTAAGAACCATTGTATATAGCCTTCCAACTATCATTCCAAATTTTTCATATTTTTTGGTTTTATAAGCTTCGTGAAGATATATGACAGCGTTTTCAAAGAATATGGTGTTGTATGCATGATCAAGATGGAAGTGGGTAAGGAGTATGTCAGTTATGTCAGATGTTTTAAGTCCCTTTTCCACAAGCTTTTCTTCAAGAGAAGAGTGAACGACGAAGCTCCCTGGGTCTATCAATATCCTATGATTATCATCTTCAAGGTAAAGGGCGGTTGAATAGGGAGCATTTACAATTCCGGGTATGTCAATGGTGCCTCCAATTATAAAGATTTCAGCCTTCACAGCTTTTCACCTCACAAAATAAGAAATCATAGCAATGACAAGTAAGTAATACCCAAAAAGATGGAATTTGTTCATAATTACAATTTTTTTTAGTAAGAAGAGGGCAAGGAGCCCGAAAATGAAAGAGAATAGAAGTCCTACCAGCCCTGAGGCCCCCGCCCCCTCAAAATTTAAAACGCCGGCTCCAAATGTTACTGGTAAGGACATTAAGAAAGAATAATATAGTGCATCTTCTCTTCTGTAACCAATTATTATAGCGGCAGCGATTGTTAAACCACTTCTCGAAAGCCCAGGAATTACTGCTATAGCTTGGGCTATACCAATTATAAGAGCGTCCCACCACGTCATATCATCCATCGCCTTTTTCCCGTTAAAGACTGATGCAAATAAAAGAAAAACAGCTGTTAATGAAAAAGATAGAGGCAATACCGAATAGCTGAAGACCTCTTCTACATAGTTTTCAAAGAAGACTCCAACGATAGCTGCTGGTATAGTTGAAATCATCAACATCACTATTAATTTCCATCTTTTCAAAACGTACATAAGTTTTTTAAAAGTAAATATGAAAACAGCAAAAAAGGTTCCAAGATGGAGCATCGCAACATAAGAGAGGTCTCCTCTAAAGCCAAATACTTTAGATAAGAAAACTAGATGTCCTGAACTTGATACAGGTAGGAATTCGGTCAACCCTTGTACAAGTCCTTGAATAAAAGCTTCCATCAGAAGCCTTCCTCCTCAATTAATGAATCATATTCTATTCCAGCTTCTTCTAAAGCTGCTTTAACATCATCACAATCCAAGGCTCCCACTCTAATTACAACTCTTCTCTTCTCTTCCTCTTCTCTATAGGTGAGAAGTGAAAGGATATTGAGGCCATTTTCAGAAAGAACTTTTACTACATTAAACAATTTCCCTGGTTTATCTTCTAAAAGGAGTGATAGCCTGCAACCCGGCTCATCCATGGCTGTTATTTCTATCATGGATTCAAGGACATCTTGGAGGGTTATCATCCCAATAACCTTTAAGTCATCATCAACAACGGGGATAAATTCCTCAGATGTTTCCATAAAGGCTAAAAATGCTGCTTCTATCGTATCTTCGGGGTGTAGGTAAAGTTCCCCTAGGACTGCAAAATCCTCGATTACCTTTTCAGGTAATTGCTTTATTATGTCCTCCTTATTCAAGATACCTATATACCGCCCATTTTTATCTACTACTGCAAGCTCTCTCATACCGTACAAATCCATGACTTTCAATGCTTCTCGTATATTGGAATCTTTTCTTATAACGGGAGCACTCTTAGTCATCCAGTTTTTTACTCTCATTTGCCAGCACCTCCTACTTTAACAGTAAGTTCTTTATATAAATCACCGTTATCAGTTTGTAAAAAAGCAATGACTTTATAAATCCCCGGTGAGTTGAAGGCATACGTTGTGCTATATATAGCTATCTTCTCGTTTCCAGTTAGCCATACTCTAACATCATTGAAATTACCAAGTGAGTTTATCTCAGGACCTTCAAGAAAGAATCTTCCTTCTTTTATCAAAATAAATCGGTTCTCTTTTGACTCATTGTATAGGTATATGTTGATTTCAGCTGCATCGCCTACAGAGATATATATTGGGCTTTCTACCAAGACTTTCACATTATCGATGCTGAGTTTGTTTCGTGGTATAAGTTGAAAGGTCTTTGAAAATATCAGTTCTCCTTCTTCGTAGCTCAAAGAGGCGTCTATTTTATATATCCCGACTTTATCAAACTTCAACATCGAATTTATTTCGGCTATAAAATATCTGGTTTGAGCTGGTAAATTGTATTGTTGATTTAATTTGAATATCCTAGACCACACAACACTACCTTCTGAATTTCTTACTTCAAGTTTTATTTCCTTTGCAAATATGTTTACATTTTTGAAATTTTCATTAAAAATCTCTACATTGAAAGAAGGTATTTCTCCAACGAAAAAGAAAGGTTGATATCCAGCTATGAGGAGTTTTAGTTTGTTCCTAACTTTGAAATTCTTCAGAACTGTAATTGAAGAACCATTAAGCTTTAGCTCAACGGTTGCTGTATATTCTCCTTCCTTCAAATTGTTAAGAATTTTCTCCCTTTTAAGGTCAAAGACAAGTACTTTTTCGAATTTTCCGATCTTTCTTTCGATTTTTGATGAGTATAAAAACGAATATATGATTTCTCCTGTTTTATTCATCACTTTAAATGAAAAATTCTCTATAACTAATTCTTTTTCAGATTTTGAAGTATTTTGGGCGTATACAAGTACTTCTATTGGCTGACCAAGGGCAAAATCCCCATTGCTACCATTAAAACTTACAAAGATTTTAATATCTCCTTTAACCGATGGTCTTTGGAGGAAAAGCCCTACAGAATAACCAGAAAGTTTGTAATAAAATCCGATAAAAGCGAAGGCTCCAATAACTAAGATTAGATTTAAAAAGAAAAATTTCCATGCCCTTGCACGGAGCTCGGGAATTCTATCATTTTGGTTCTTTTTTTGATCTTCCTTCTTCCATTCTTCTGGACTTTTGGAGTAATACTTCATATTACTGGCACCTGAACTACCCTTAATATCTCTTCAACAGTTGTTTCACCCTTCAAAACTTTTTCTAACCCATCGATAAACATGGGTCTCATACCATACTCCTCAGCGATGTACCTAATTTCTTTCATACTTGCCCCCTGTGCGATTTTCTCTTTCAACTTTCCATCTACTATTAAGACTTCACCTATGGCCGTTCTTCCTTTATAGATTTCCCCACATTCCATACCTTCTTCTACAAGGTATTCAACAGGTTCATAAGAATCCTTAAAGTACATTTCCCAGAACTTTACTAGGTCGTCTCTAAGCTTCATTTTGTTTACAACACATCTTGTGTTTATCTTTCTGACCAATCTTTGGGCAATTACTCCCAATAAAGATGTGCTGACCAATCTTGGATCGACACCAAGGTTTATGAGCCTATCAACTGCCGATGAAGCGTCGTTCGTATGCAAAGTACTTAAAACTAAGTGTCCGGTCATTGAAGCTTCTATGGCTAATTGCGCGGTTTCTCTATCTCTTATTTCTCCAACCATTATTATATCTGGATCCTGCCTAAGAAATGATCTAAGATAGGATGCAAAAGTTAGACCTATCTCGGGTCTAACCTGGCATTGGGTTACCCCATCTATCGTATATTCGACAGGGTCCTCAGCGGTGATGATATTTACAGTTTCATCTTTAAGTTCATTTATCATTGCTACCAAAGTGGTGGATTTTCCACTACCTGTTGGGCCTGTAACAAGGATCATTCCATATGGTCTTGAAAGAAGGTTATTGATCCTTTCAACGTTGTATTCGTTGAAACCTAGGTCCTTTAGCTCTTTATTCGCAGCAGATACTTTTAATATTCTCATGACGACAGTTTCGCCGTAAACAGAAGGCATAGTAGATACCCTGAAATCATACTGCTCGTTTCCTATTTTCAAATAGAACTTTCCATCTTGAGGTCTTCTTCTTTCTGATATATCAAGGTTAGCCATTATCTTTATTCTTATAACTACTGCGTTATGTTGCCCTCTTGGATAGGTCAAAGCATTTTTTAACATTCCATCGACTCTGAATCTTACCTTAACCGTCATACGTTCAGGTTCTATATGTATGTCGCTTGCATCTTTTTCTATAGCTTTATGGATGATCATAGATACTAGCTTGACAATAGGAGCATTTTCTTTTTCCTCCTCAGAGAGTATATCTAATTCTGCTTCATCTGACTCAAATTCATTTTCAACGAACATATCCAGTTCTTCTGGAGAACCAAGGACATGAGCTTTATATAAATATTCAAACGTGATGGGATTTGTCAGCAAAATCTTAGGAGATTTTCCTGTTAAAAATTTGATAGATGATTCTATTCTCAAAATCTCAGATGTGTTATCTGTGACAACAACTAAGGTTCCATCCTCTTCTTCACGAATCGGGATAACTCTCAATTGTTCTATAACATTTCTGGGAATTTTGTTGAGAACATCAAGTGGAATATCTGTAGGTATGTCTTCGAGAACTTCCAAATCATACTGCTCTGCAAGAGCTCTTGTAATCTCTTCCCAAGTTACATAACCCATATCCACAAGAACTTCTCCCAGTTGTTTTCCGGTTTCCGACTTTTTTAAAAGAGCGTTCTTAAGCTCTCTTTCTGTTATGTAACCTTTATCAACTAAGATTTCTCCCAGTCTCTTGTATCTCTTCCTCAACCCTTCTGGAGCCATATTCTGTTGAATCACCCTTTCTTAAAGTCTATTCCCTTCCAAAAGATGGCAGGTATATCTTCATCGGGGATAAGTATCCTTTCGTCTTCTTCGAATCTTGTGGCTATTAGAATTATTTTCATCTCGTCTTCTGGTATTTCTTCATCATACATCAAACCAAACATTATGTCAGTATCTTCGCTGGTGTTCTGCCTAATAAATGTCATAGCTACATTTATCTCGCTCATCTTTGCATTTTTGGGTGCGGTAACGTTGAGTACCATTGCTCTCGCATCCTCGATGGGATAATCCACAAGTTTGTTTTGCATCGCCATTCTAGCTGCAACGAGAGCTCTGTTATCTCCCTTTCCAACACCGATTCCAAGTAACGCTGCTCCAGCATCTCTCATTACGGACTCTATATCCGCAAAGTCAAGGTTTATAATTCCCCTTTTGGTTATCAGTTCTGAGATTCCTTTAACACCCTGATGGAGTACGGAATCAGCCATCAGAAAGGCTTGTGTTATCTCTATGTCGGGTTCTTCCAAAAGCTTATTATTGGAAATCCTTATCAAGGTATCTACCTTTCCTTTTATGTTTTTGAGCCCTTCTATAGCATTTAACCATCTAGATTTTCCCTCGAAAAAGAAGGGTGTTGTAACTATTGCAACGGTAAGTATATTCATCTCTTTTGCTATACTTGCTATGACTGGTGAGGCTCCTGTACCGGTTCCTCCACCAAAGCCAGCGGCTATAAACAACATATCTGTTCCTTCGAGAATCTTTCTTATCTCATCGGCGCTTTCTTGAGCTGCTTCTTCTCCTTTCTTAGGATCACCACCAGCTCCCAGACCTCTTGTTACCTTTCTTCCTATTTGTAGTTTAGTAGGTGCTTTGCTGGCTTCAAGAACTTGAACATCTGTATTAACAGCTATAAATTCTACTCCATGTATTCCAAGCTCTACCATTCTATTTACAGCATTGTTCCCTGCTCCTCCAACACCCATAACTTTAATAGTTGGATACATTTTGAGGTCTTCTTCACTCTTATCGAGTACGAAACCCATAAAGACCAACCTCCCAATTTAGAACAAATTTTTGAAAAAGTCTTTCAGTGATTTGAGGAATCCACCCTTTTCTTTTATTCCGCCTGCTTCTTCTGGTATAAGCTTTATGAACTCAACAACGTTGCCAAAGACACTTGCAAAGGCCGGATTGTCTATAACTTCTTCCTCTCCTTCGACACCTTCCTCGTCAGGGAAAGACCTATAAAAAGTTCCTATTCTTACGTTTGTTCTAAATACTTGAGTAGCCAGTTCAGTTATATTCCTTATCTTTGCTCCACCACCTGTCAATACTACTCCACCAGGAATACCGTTTTCCCTATATTCAAGTACATCCCTTTCGAGATCCTTGAATACCCTTCTTGATTTATTCATAATCTCACCAAGTCGGGCATTTATAACCAAAGATAGCTTTTCTACGGATACTCTTTTGATTGTTCTTCCGTCAAGAGCTCTGTATTCAATCTCGAGCTCATCTTCATGTTGCGTACTTATTATTGCACTTCCATGATTTCTCAAAAGGATTTCTGCCTCACTGTAAGAAGTTCCAAGAACATAAGCGACATCTTTAATAACATGTTTTATTCCAACAGGAATGACGCTCATATTTATAGGAATACCATTAAGGTATGCAACAACTGTGGTAAAGTCATGACCAAGCTCGACCACAACTACACCACTGTCTTTTTCTGTTAAGGTGAGGACCCCTTCAGCTGAGGAGATGTGGGAGGAATAAAGTGAAACTTCTTCCCCAATAAAGTCGTCCAAAATACCTTTTATCATTTCACTTAGAGGGTAATCAATCTTAACTGCTGTAAATTCCATGGTAAGACTTCTTGCTTTCATTCCAACAGGGTTAAAGACGTTTCTTAAATCGTTTATTATGTATCTTTTAGGATAAAAGTGGTATACAGCGTAACCAGTTCCTTCTCCAGACATTTTCTTTATAGAATCCCCTTTTATTTTTTCTAGCATTTCCTCTGTTATCATGACTTCACTTTCATCATCAGCTAAAACAACCCTTTCAAGATGCGATTCGAGGGAATATCTATCCGAACTATAAGAAAATATAAACTCAGTTTTTCCTAGTTTTGGGTATTGTTCCTCTAATTCGTCAAAGAGCCTGTTCATGTTGTCCTTAAACGATGCTATATCCTTTACATCTCCATTTTCTATTCCTCTCGACTCAATTTCTGCATGAGCAAGAACTCTGTATATCTCACCATCATATGAAACAACGGCACCTTTTGTGTATCTTGATCCTATGTCTACTGTTGTGAATACGTCGTATTCTGCCATTTCCATCCCCCCTTTAGGATGACGAGTTTACCGTTGTCATAGAGCTCAAGCTGGGTTCTTGGAACCATATAGGGAAATACTCGTTCTATATCATCAAAATATTTGGATAAACTCCCCCATTTGTAAAAGTATACCATTATTCCTTTCAACATAATAACTGTCCTTTTGTTTAAACATACTTCAGAGGTGTACTGACTTCTGATCACATGAGTTATTTTCTTAACACCTTCAAAATCTTCTTCATTTATCCTAAGTCCATCCAATGAAACGCAACTTATGAAACCATTCTCAACGGCGTCTTTTAAGGATGCGGTGGAATATATAAAACCCTTTGTATCGTATTTATAGAACCTACCATTGTACTTAAGTATTCCATAAAAAGTATGTTTTGGTTTCGAAATAACCTCTTTATTGAAAGCTAAATAAACAAGCAAAAAGCTGTATATAAAAAAAAATGTTACAAGAAGTCTAAAACCCCTCATATGTCAAGATTGGTCACGCTTAATGCGTTATTCTCAATGAATTTTCTTCTACTGGATGGATCACTACCCATCAAGATTTCAAAAAGTCTGTCTGCTTCCTCCGCGTCTTCTATTTCAACCTTGATTAATTTCCTTGTTTTTGGATTCATTGTTGTTTCCCATAGCTGTTCTGGATTCATCTCTCCAAGACCTTTGTACCTCTGTATTGTGTATTTCTTTCCATTAAGATTTTTAAGATACTCTGCAAGTTCTTCATCACTGTACAAATAAACTTCCTCTTTACCAACGGTAACTTTATAAAGCGGCGGCATTGCTATAAATATCCTTTCATCCTCAATAAGTTCTCTCATATATCTGTAGAAAAGCGTGAGAAGGAGGGTTCTTATATGGGCACCATCTATATCAGCATCGGTCATTATTATTATTTTTCCGTATCTTAACTTGTCAAGGTTGAATGAATCTCCAATTCCTGTCCCAACCGCCACTATTATATCGCTAATTTGCTCATTTTTTAAAAGCTTTGTAAAGGATGCTTTTTCCACGTTTAATATCTTACCCCTTATAGGTAAAATAGCTTGAAATTCTCTGTCTCTTGCTTGTTTAGCGGATCCTCCAGCTGAATCTCCCTCAACTATAAAAAGTTCACTTTTTTCAAGATCTGTAGAGGTACAATCTGCAAGTTTTCCTGGAAGTGAAGTGTTTTCTAAAACGTTCTTTCTTCTTACCATTTCTTTTGCCTTTCTTGCCGCTTCCCTTGCTTTCATAGCATTTTGGATTTTAGACAATATCCTTTTCAATATCTGTTGATTTGAATCGAAATAGTCCTTCAACTTTTCCCTCATAACCTTGGAAACCGCTTCCAGAGCTTCTTCATTACCTAACTTCGATTTCGTCTGACCTTCGAATTCGGGATTTTTTAAAAGCACACTGATAACTGCCGTCAGTCCTTCTCTAACATCATCACCAGAAAATGATGTATTCTTCTTTAACACACCTGTCTTTCTTCCATACTCATTCATTAATCTTGTCAACGTCATTTTGAAAGCTGTAACATGAGTTCCTCCATCGACTGTTTTTATGTTATTGGCGTATGCATAGATTGTTTCTGAGTAGGCTGTGGTGTATTGCATCGCAATATCTACTACTATATCCTCGTGCTTTCCGTTGATTCTAACAACATCATGTAATGTTTTCTTTCCTTTGTTTAGGCTTTCAACGAATTGTGAGATCCCACCGTCGAACTTGAAAACTTCTCTTTCTTCCCTTATTTCATCGATGAATTCTATCTTGAGACCAGGGTTGAGATAAGCTAGTTCTTTCAGCCTCATTTTTATATCTTCGGAATCGAATTCTACGGTAGAGAATATTTCTGGATCTGGTTTGAATCTAACGAGGGTACCTTTCTTTTTCGTTTCACCAACTACCTCCACCTGAGTTAAGGGTTTTCCTCGAGAGTATTCTTGCCTGTATATCTTTCCATCTCTGTAAACCTCCACAATCATGTGCTCAGATAGGGCGTTAACCACTGAAACTCCCACACCGTGCAGTCCACCACTTATCTTATAGCTGCTTTTGGAAAATTTTCCACCAGCGTGAAGGGTGGTCATAACCACCTCAAGTGCACTTTTGCCAGCTTCTGGATGTATATCCACAGGTATTCCTCTACCATTGTCTTCCACTTCAACGTATCCATCTTTTCTAAGTGTGACTTTTATATGATCACAGTATCCTGCCAAAGCCTCATCTACACTGTTATCTACCACCTCATAAACGAGGTGTTGCAACCCCCTTTTTCCAGTTGAACCGATATACATTCCTGGCCTTTTCCTAACTGCTTCCAAACCCTTCAATATTTTTATATCTTGTGCTGTATATTCTTCTTTCCTTTCTCTATTTACCATAGTAACCCCTCCATATCTTTATCTTCTTTATGAGTTCTTTTCCGATATGTTCGTTCATCTTCTTAACAAGGAAATCTTTCCTGAGTTCTATCTCCATTCTCCACATGGGATCGCTACATACTATTATCAATTCGCCGTTTTTGAAATCATAAACTTTAGCTTTCATTGCTATTTTCTCACCAACAATTTCTTTCCAAGCTGTAACAATGGAAAAAATTTTTAACCTCTCCAAGCTTTTGTTTTTCTCAATGAGGCTTTCCAGCACTTTTCCCAGCTTTTTCAAAGTAAACACCTCTATTCACAAAAAACCTAGCGGCAACGTGCCGCCAACGCTTATTATACACTCTATTTTAGTCTTATTCACCATTTATGCTATTTCACATTTTAATTTATCACAGAAGTTCTGCAGCCTTTGTGGCCAACTTTGAACGTTCACCTTTTGTGAGTATTATATGAGAAGCAAGCTCATCGCCGAGGAATCTAGTAGCAGTATATATAAGACCATTGCTATTTATATCCAGATAAGGTGTGTCTATCTGATACGGATCGCCTACAAGAACTACTTTAGTTTCTTCTCCAACTCTCGTAAGGATGGTTTTCACCTCATGGGGCGTCAAGTTCTGCGCTTCATCTATTATCATATACTGATCCGGAATAGATCTTCCCCTTATGTAGGATAGAGCCTCTATCTCTATTTTCCCCTTCCTTATAAAGTTTTCAAGGTTCATTCCAAGACGTTCCATTATAAGTTCTAAATTATCGTAAATTGGCTGCATCCATGGTCTCATTTTCTCTTCGAGTTTTCCGGGAAGATACCCGATGTCCCTTCCAACAGGTATGGTTGGTCTTGTTACTATTATCCTCCTTCTTTTCTCGACGGCGCACGCAAGGGAAAGTAAAGTTTTTCCGGTTCCTGCAATTCCAATAAGCACTGTAAGATTTGTTTCCTCATCGCACAGGGCATGCAGGGCGAAAAACTGCTCCC
>Ga0256838_1000811_pt1 | contig 16620 bp, 20 predicted proteins | sample 4571419metaG_FD_185978 | JGI IMG/M metagenome (GOLD analysis project Ga0256838, IMG submission 185978) | Hydrothermal vent microbial communities from Guaymas Basin, Mexico - 4571-419 | ecosystem: Environmental > Aquatic > Marine > Hydrothermal vents | place: Mexico: Guaymas Basin | collected...
GCTCAAGAGCGGAATCTGGACTTGCCAAACAGTATGACTACCTCGAATTCACCACTATGCTCGTAAACTTTGCCAACGCTCTTGAAGCCTGTGAATACAAAATTGCAGAGCTTGTAGGCAGATGGCTGGATGAGGAATTCAAAGGCTACATCGAATACTCAAAACAGTTCACCATACTTGACACCGAGCAATTCACAAACACAGTTCTCACAGTTCTTGACAGACCCGACCTACCGCCCGTCCTCAGAAACGAACTTATGAAACTCACCGCCCGTCTGATTCTCAATCCATTCAAGGACGAAAAAGAACTTAACCAGATAGAAAACGCCATAGACTCCGAGGAAGACTGGGAAGTAAAGATGAGGGCTGAAGGATGGAGGAGTTAGAAAAAGCAAGGCGGGAAGTCCTTACCTTCCTTGAAGAAAACCTTGACAGGTTTTCAAAAAACCAGAAAAGCCTTGTAGAGGAAATAATTGCATATCTCGCTGCCCAAAACTACGTCATAGACCGCAGGCTCATTAAAATGGTTCAAGAAATAGTAGAAGCCAACTACAACTTTGTAGAAAACTTTCTTAAAGAAATAACACTGAAAAAACTTACACTTCCGAAAGAAGTAGATAACGACACATTCCGTCGGACACTCCTGGACAAGCTTTTTAACTTCCTCTATCCCGACGGACTCAATCTTTCCCAGAGGCTCTGGAAAAAGAAAGAAGAAGCTAAAGTAGAATTCCTACAGGTTCTCCGTCAGCAACTATACTTACGCAAGTCTGTTACCCAAACAGCATACGCAATCCAGTATCACATGGAAAGAAAGTTAGGACAAAAGTTTGTCAAGCTAACAAAGGAAGAAATAAAACTCGTGGAGAAACTCCGCCAGAAAGCAAGAGCTATGATAAAAGGGGAGATTTCCAAAAGGCAGTGGAGTTCAATCCTTAAACAGTATGAACGCTACATCAAGCAGCGGAAAGAAACAGGTGTTCTTCATGCCCACAAAACCCTGCTAAGAGAACTTTCCAAGGCGGTAGAAGAAGCCTCAACGGAAGCCGTTAACGAAGCGGTTCATTGGTATATGTATCACAAGCAGATTTACAACATCAAAAGGATAACCAGAACAGAAACCGCCAGAGTTTTAAACACAGCAGTAGTTGAAGCCTACAAGAACAATGACTCCTGTATCGGATATCGTTGGGTTCTAAATCCCGGACACAAGATAACCGATATATGTGACGAATACGCCAACGTAAACTTTGGACTTGGGAAAGGAGTTTTTCCTAAAGGAAAACAACCTCACTGTCCTGCTCACCCTCACTGTATGTGCAAACTCATTCCCGTTTTTAAGTATTAACCATAAAAACACCCGTGTGGAACACCATTCACGAAAAGATGGAACACCATTCAGGAAAAATGGAACAGGTATCTTTCATAGAACTCTAATACCTCTTGTCCCAGAATATCCCACAAAGTTCCCCTAAGTCCCGCTATTTATCATTCCCCCGTTCCGATATTCTTTGCTTTTGCACTATTCCTCTGTATAATCCAGAAGTAAATTAGTCCGATGTATTCCCTTATTGCCGAAGCGCTTGATTTAAAGACACTGGCTTTTGGCATAAAAGAATACCAGTTGTAGCTGCCCTTCCACATTTGAAAATCGGCGGCAAAAGGGTATGCTTTAAGTCCCGTTGAACTGAAGATAGTAAGGCTTCTCCTCATGTGGTAAGCAGAAGTTACGAGGCATACGGGGTCTTTTATCCCGAGTTTCTTCAAAAGTTCTCCGGTAAACAGGGCGTTTTCGAGAGTGTTTCTGCTCTTTCCTTCGGTAATAACTGCGCTTTCGGGAACTCCCCAGCTTACGAGAACTTTTTTCATTGCTTCGGCTTCCGGTTCACATTCCGGACATAGTACGGTTCCTCCGGATACTACGACGGGAACTTTCAGCTTTTTGTATAGCTTGAAGCCTTGATAAAGCCTTTTCATCGTTTGGGAACTGACAGAGGTGTTTCCTCCTTCCTCCGGGGAATTTGGGTAGCATCCCCCGCTCAGAACAACTATGGCGTTGCAGTCGGGATGTTCGGGTCTTGTTTCAAAGGGTTTTTCGAGGGGGTAAAGGAGGAGGTCTTTGAACGGATGAATAGAGAGAAGGTAAAGGAATACCAAAGTAAAGCTTAAGATATAAAGGGATGCACGCTTTCTGTTCCTAAGGAGAAGAAAAATAGCGGTGGCCAGCAAGACAAGCAGTAGGCCGGGAGGGACGATAAGGACTCCCAGAGTCTTTGAGAGTATGAACAACTTATTACACCTCCAGGTTCGAGTAAAATCCCATTTCTTCTATCATCTCTTTGTCATCTTTGATGTTTCTTCCCTTGGTGGTCAAGTAATTTCCGACCATTAGTGAGTCGATAACGAGCAGAGAAAGGGGCTGGAGCTGTTTGAGGTTGTACTCCCTCCCTCCGCATACTCTAATCTGAGCTTTCGGCAGCGAAAGTCTCAAGAAAATCAGAATTTTCAAGCACTTTAAAGGCGTTAGAAAGTTTGCATTTTCAAGGGCAGTGCCTTTGATGGGCTTTAGGAAGTTTACGGGGACGGAATCCACGTCGAGTTCTTTTAAGGTTTCCGATAAGGAAGCGATGTCGTCGTCGGATTCGCCCATGCCGAATATGCCGCCGCAGCAGACAGAAAGCCCTGCTTCCTTTGCCCTTTTAACGGTGTTAACCCGGTCTTCCCAGCTTTGGACTTTTGATATTCGGGGATAAAACTCACGGGAAGTTTCCAGGTTGTGGTGGTACCTGTCAAGACCGCATTCCTTAAGGTACTTGAGGTCATTAATATCGAGCTGTCCGAGGGAAGCGCAGATCCTTGCCGAAGGATTTTCTGCTTTTATCGTTTCGATTACCCTTCCGAGCTTCAAAACTTCCTTTTTGCTCGGAGATATACCGCTGGTTACAAAGCTGAAGCGGTCTATTCCCGTTTTAAAAGCTTCGAGAGCTTTTCGGACTAATTCTTCTTCCGGAAGGAGGGGGTAAACCGGAATGGACAGGTTGAACTTTGAAGATTGAGCGCAGAAAGCACAGTCGGACGGACACTTTCCGCTTTTTGCGTTTAGTATTGCACAGGTTTCGACTTTTAGTCCGAAGAGTGATGTCCTTTTCTTAAAAGCCAGAGGGAGGAGACTGCTGTAAAGCTCTTCTGTTGAAGCTTTCAGGATTTCGGCTGTTCCTTTCAACTCTTTAACTTCTTTAAAACTTGTCTTGAAATCTCTTTAAAAGTTTCAAGGACTCCGATTCCCTTATGAGCTACGGCTTCAAAATCCGGGCGATTCCACCTGTTGAGGTCTCTTCTCAACACCTCGACGGGAAGAACGTTCGGCAAATCTCTTTTGTTGTACTGAAAGACGAGGGGTATTTCCTCAATATTGATATCGTAATCTTTCAGGTTTTCAATCATGTCGTCGAGGGTGTCGAGGTTGGCATCATGCCTGTCTTCCTGTGAATCGGCCACGAATACGATGCCGTCTACTCCTTTGAGTATCAGTTTCCTGCTTGCCCTGTATATGATCTGTCCCGGAGTCGTGTAAAGGTGGAACCTGACCTTAAATCCCTTTACGTTTGAAACCTCAATCGGAACGAAATCAAAGAAAAGCGTTCTCTCGGTTTCGGTAGCGAGGGTTATCATTTCACCCTTATTTTCAGGCCTTATGTGGTCATAAATCCACTTTATGTTTGTCGTCTTCCCTGACAGACCGGGACCGTAGTAGACAATTTTGCAGTTTATTTCCTTCGTCGCAAAGTTGATAAAGGGCATTGAAGCTCCTACTCCTTATTCGAAAAGTGTATCCAAGTCTATGTCCTCAGGATTAATGTCTGCAGAAACAGCACTTTCTTTCTTAATACGTTCTTCTATACTCCTTAATGTGTCGACCAGCTTTGAATAGAATTTCTTGATCTTCACCCTGACTATGCCGAGGTTTGAAACCCTTTTATCAAAGATGGAGACCAGTATAAACTTTCCGTCAATCAGGATCATGTATATGCCTTCTTCCTCGGTTTCCGTAAACATATGGTTCAAATCCTTGTCGCCCAAAAGCTTTGAGAGCGCTTCGGATGCTGCAACATTTCCGGCAGTCAGGGAGGCAAAGGTAACGTCATCAGAAGAGAAAGCCGGAGATTCACTCCGGCTTATAAGCTGCCCGGACTTATCGATGAGGAGAACCATCTTTGAACGGCTCTCCTGGGCCAGGTTGTTTAGTATTTCCCTTAGTGCCTTATCCTCTTCCGGTTTCAGGTTCAGCATCACTCTTCCCTTGTCATTTCTTCCATTTTGTTAAGCCACTCCCAGCGCCTGTTGATTTCCTCCTGGAGTTCCTGAATTCTGCCTTCATTTCCGGGCTTGAATAGGTGCTTAAACCTTCCCTGCCTCTTCAGGAACTCCTCAACAGGCTTCGGGTTTTTGGGCTTGTAGGTAACCCTCCACCTGCCGTTTTCAACTTCAAAGAGCGGCCAGTAGTTCGTCTCTACTGCCAGCTTCGCTATAAGTATACCCTCTTCTTCCTTCGAACGCCACCCCCTCGGGCAGACACAAAAGGCGTTTATGTAGGAAGGGCCTTCTGTAAGCAGTGCCTTTTTGAACTTCTCCATGAAATCCTTCCAGTGGGAAGGTGAGACCTGAGCAACGTAGGGAATGCCGTGAGCTGCGGCGACTTCGGGCATCCACTTCTTGTGCTGTTCCTTTCCGAGGCTTTTAGAACCTACGGGTTGGGTGGTTGTATTGGCGTACTTCGGAGTTGCTGATGAGCGCTGGATTCCGGTGTTCATATAGGCTTCGTTGTCGTAGCAGACGTAGATGAAGTCGTGTCCCCTTTCCAAAGCTCCGGAAAGGGACTGGAAACCGATGTCGTAAGTTCCTCCGTCACCTCCGAGGGCGATGAACTTTACCTTTTTATCGGTGGGAAGCTTCCCTTTCCTCTTCAAAGCCTTGTACGCTGCTTCTACTCCCGATATGGTTGCTGCTGCGTTTTCAAAAGCATTGTGAATCCAGGGGGAACGCCAGGAAGTGTAGGGGTAGATCGTTGTGCATACTTCAACACATCCGGTGGCGTTTGCCCATATAAGCTCGTAGCCGAGGGCATTTGCCACCATGTAAATCTGCCTGATGATTATTGAAGCCCCGCAGCCTGCGCAGAGCCTGTGTCCCGGTGCAAGCTTTTCCGGGTAGTTTGTAAGCTTCTTGAGAGGGGGAACTTTTATTTCAGATGCGCTAACTTGAGCCATTATCTCCTCCGTTACTCGTTAAGGTTAAGGTAGTTGATAAGCGGAACTTCTTTCCCGGCCGCTTTTTGAACGACTTTGTCGATTGCTTCCTCTATGTGGTGAACGTTTGTATCCCTTCCCCCAAGGCCGTAGATGAAACTGACCATCGGATAGGACTTACCTCTCAGGTGCATTGCCGTTGCAACGTCGCTGTATAGAGGTCCTCCCACGGCTCCGAAGGTTTCAGCCCTATCAAAGACGCCTATTGCCTTACAGTTTGAGGCTTCTATTGCATCCATTACATCGTAGTAGGGAAACGGCCTGTAAGTCCTGATCTTTATAAGACCGACCTTTATTCCCTTTTCCCTGACTCTGTCGATAACGTACTTGGCAGTTCCGGCAGTTGATCCTATTATGATCAGGATGTAGTCGGCGTCGTCGGTTTTGTAAGTTTCTATGTGTTCGTACTTTCTCCCGAAGGCCTCTTCAAACTGTTCTCCGACTTCCCTTATAACCTTGTAGGCCTCCATCATAGCTTCTCTCTGCTGGCGCTTGAACTCCATGTAGGAGTCGGTCATTGCAACAGGACCGTGAGTTATCGGGTTATCTACGTCGAGGAGGGAGTACATAACCTTCGGTTCGCCGACAAATTCCTCGACGGCCTTGTCCGGCAGTAGTCTGACCCTTTCAATTGAGTGAGAGATTACAAAACCGTCCATTCCTACCATTACGGGAAGTCTTGTCCTCTCATCCTCGGCTATTTTAAAAGCCTGTATGAGGTTGTCGTACTGCTCTTCGGCGTTTTCCGAAAAGAGCATTATCCATCCCTGATCCCTGGCTCCCATCATGTCCGACTGGTCGCCGTGTATGTTAATCGGGGCGGATAGCGCCCTGTTTACAACGGTCATGACTATCGGAAGCCTCATTCCTGAAGCTATTCCGAGAACTTCCCACATGTAGGCAAGTCCGGGGCCTGCTGTTGCGGTCATTGCCCTGCTGCCTGCGGCCGCGGCTCCGACGCATGCGGACATTGCCGAGTGCTCACTCTCAACGGGTATGTACTCCGTATCGACAAGGCCGTTTGCAACGAACTCTGCGAAGAACTGCATAAGCTCCGTCTGAGGAGTTATGGGATAGGCAGCAACGACGTCGGGGTTAATCTGCCTCATGGCCTCTGCGGCGGCCATGTTGCCGGAGTAAGGAACGTAAGTAACTTCCTTTATAAGCTCGGGCTTCATAGTTAGTCCTCCTCGCGGAACAGGTATTCGGGTTTCATTTCGAGGGCGTTTGTGGGACACTCGTGGGCACAGATTCCGCATCCCTTACAGTGGTCGTAGTCGACTCCTACCATTTTTTCTTCCTCTACGAGGATGCAGGAGTCGGGGCAGAAGACCCAGCAGAGCATGCAGTTAACGCACTTGTCGGCTTCAAAGACAGGTCTCCAAGCCCTCCATTCTCCCGTATTGTACTTCTCACTTGAGCCAGGTTCGGGTATAACTGCCCCGAGGGGCATTTCTTTCCAGCTTTTCCCGATCATTCCGACTGTACCTCCTCATAGGCTCTGTATAGTGCCCTTATGTTTGCAGCAAGGGCGTTTTCGGAGATTTTCTTGCCGAAGGTCTTTTTTATGTCCTCTTCAACCGTTTTTATGTTGACGAGATCCCCGAGCACTTTGACCAGTGCTCCCAGCATGGGAACGTTCATAAGAGGGCGCTTAAGCTCTTCCATTGCTATCTTTGTAGCGTCTACGGTGTAGATTTTTCTACCCTCTATCCCGTATTTCTCCCTTACTTCTTTGGGGGAGAGGTTTGTGTTGATAACGAGGACGGCGTTCTCGTCGGTTCCTTCGAGGAAGGGAACTGTCCTGAGGAGTGTCGGATCAACGACAACGACAATATCCGGGTTAAGGACCATGCAGTGAAGGGTTATGGGTTTTTCGGAGACTCTGTTGTAGGCTTTCAGCGGTGCTCCAGACCTTTCTGCACCGTAGTCGGGGTTGCTCTGGGCATACTTCCCTTCTCTTATAACGGCCGATGCTAGGATTTTTGATGCAGTTACTGCACCCTGCCCGCCTCGGGCATGCCACCTGATCTCTATCATTACTTTCCTCCGGCGATAAGTTTCCTGTCTTCGAGGGCTTTTCTCAGCGTAAGTTCATCGGCGGAGTCGATGGTTCCGCCGTAGGGTATGCCGTATCCGATCCTGTAGATTTTAACCCTCATTTTTCCAAGCCAGTCGGTAAGGAACTTTGAGGTTGCTTCTCCTTCGACGGTCGGGTTTAGGGCTATTATCACTTCCTCCGCTTTTAACCTTTTTATCCTGTTGAATAGGGATTCTATGTTAAGTTCTTCTGGGCCTATTCCTTCTATCGGGGAGATTACGCCTCCGAGCACGTGGTATAGCCCCCTGTATTCTCCCAGCTTCTCTATAGAAACCGCATCTCTGGGCTGTTCTACAACGCAAATTACCTTCCTGTTTCTTTCCGGGTCTGAGCAAACCCGGCAGAGTTCCTCCGTTGTCGGAAGACCGCACTCCGGGCAGGGCTTAACGGCTTCAAGGCCTTTGAGCGCGTTTATTACTTCTCTCCGTTTTTCTTCGGGAAGTCTTGAAATCTGCAGAACTGCCCTTTCTGCGGCCCTTTCACTGATTCCCGGAACTTCGGATAAAAACTCTACCAGAATTTCGAGGTTTTCCGGGTATATCAAAAGAGTCCTCCAAGGTCTATTCCGAGACCGCCGGTGATTTTTTCAAGCTCTTTTGTCATCGTTTCCCTTGCTTCCTTTAAAGCCTGATTGACGGCAACGACGATGAGGTCCTGAAGGGTTTCTCTTTCCTCGGGCTGAAGGAGATCTGGGTCTATTTCAACGGAAACTACTTCACCGGAGCCTTTTACTGTAACTTTTACAGCACCTCCGCCGGCTGTTCCAATGAAGTCCCTTTTCTCTATTTCTTCCTTTAGCTTTGTAGCCTCCATCTGAAGCTGTTTTGCCATTTTCATAAGCTGGTTAATGTTGCCCATTCCGCCCCTGAACATAGAATTATCCTCCGGAATTAGAAGTTAGACCTAATTGTAAACAAATTGTAAAAGTTAAACAACGGGGCAGAGATGGAGATTGAGAAAGAGAAAGTGGTTATACTGGCGGTGAAGAGACCGAAAGAGAAGGTTGATGTTAATGAGCTTAGGGGGCTTGTTGAGGCTCTCGGTGGAGAAGTGGTTCAGGAGGTTGTTCAAAAGAGGAGAGCTTTTTCTCCTTCGACCTATATAGGTAAAGGGAAGCTTGAGGAGGTGGATAGGGAAAGGGCAACCCTGGCCGTAACTTACCATCCCCTTTCTTACTCTCAGAAGAGGAACCTGGAAGAGGTGCTGGGCATTCCCGTGATAGACAGGACGGAGGTAATTCTTGAGATATTCGCAAGAAGGGCCAGAACTAAAGAAGCAAAACTTCAAGTGGAACTTGCGAGGCTTTACTACAGGCTTTCTCACCTCAGGGGGAAGGGAAAGGAGATGTCAAGGCTCGGTGGAGGAGTCGGGACGAGGGGGCCCGGAGAGACGAAGACAGAAGTTGAGGCGAGGGCCATTAGGAGGAAGATTCACAAGCTGAGGAGGGAGCTTGAGGAGGTTCTGAAAAGGCAGGAGCTTGTGAGGGAAAGGAGAAAGAGGGAAAACTTAAAAACCGTTGTAGTTGTTGGGTATACGAACGTAGGAAAATCTACGTTGGTTAAAGCGATAACGGGAAAGGACGTATTTATAAAAGACATGCCTTTTGCAACCCTCGATGTGAGGACCGGTTCCGTTTACGTGGCCGGGAGAAAAGTTCTCATTTCTGACACCATAGGCTTTATCAGGGATCTACCGCCGGAACTGGTGGCCTCTTTCAGGGCAACCCTGAGTGAGGTGAAAGAGGCCGATCTCCTCCTCGTTGTCTTTGATGTTTCTTCCGAACACCTTGAGGAGGAGCTGAAATCGGTAGAAAAAACGCTGAAAAAGCTGAACAGCTGGAACAAGCCGAAAATTTACGTTGCAAACAAGGCAGACAGGCTTGTGGTTTCGGCTAATGAGGTTGAGAAGCTCTACGCAGCGGTTGCTGGTAAACTCCCTGACGATTCGTCTGTTGTCTTTGTGTCGGCCAAGAAAGGGTGGGGATTGGAAAAGCTTAAGGAGAAGATTGTTGAGTCCCTCCTTGGAGCATCTTTTCAAGACCGATAATTTCTTCTATTTCTGTTAATTTTTCCGAGACTCTCTTTTGGACTTTTTTGTTTTCCGTTCTTTCAAGAACCTTCCTGTAAAGCTCCATTGCCTTTTCGAACTTGCCGGCTTCAAAGGCAGAATCGGCAACAATTTCCGCAACTTCTGAGTAATCCTCGCCGTCTTCGATGATTTCCGGGTGAGAAAGGATCTTTTCACCGATTTCAACTATTTCACCGTAGCGTTCCTGTTCTGCCAGTATCAGGGAAAGATCAGCAAAAGCATCGATGAGAACCCAGTAATTATCGCTTTCCTGAAGAAGTTCCTTTAATACCTCTTCTGCCTGATCGTACCTTTCTTTCTCGATGAAGTATTCGGCGAGCAGTTTCAGGGAATCTTCCCTTACAAATCCGCTGGAAGCTGCGACGGCTTTCCTGTAGTAAAGTTCGGCAAGCTCCTGGTTGCCCAGGAGGTCGTAGAGGGCGGCGGCGCTCTGAAGGACGTAAACGGCTTCCGGATAAAGCTCGAGGGTGCCGAGAACAACGTCCAGTGCTTCTTCGTATCTCTCCTCGTTTACAAAAACTTCGGCAAGCTTTTGCCTGTATTCGACGTTCCTGAAATCGAGCTCACAGGCGTTGCTCAGCGCTTCGATGGCTTCTTCACTTTTTCCCCATTCGGCATAGACTTTCCCGAGCTCAAAATAGAGAGTTGCCGACGGAATTAAGTCTATGGCTCTCTTTAGTACTTCCACAGACTTTTTGAACTTCCTTCTGGAGGTGTAGTACTTGGAGAGTTCGAGGTAGGGATAAGGCTGATAAGGGTTTAGCGTTATTAAACTCTCAAGGGCTTTTACCATTCCCCTGTAATTCCTTACTTCCCTGTAAAGCCTGTATAGTTCGTAATAGGGTTCGTGGTCAAAAGGGTTAAGCTCAATTGATTCCAGGAGTTCTTTTTCGGCAGCTCTGAAGTTCCTTAAAGAGGCCAAAGAGACTCCTCTCTGAAGCTTCTCCTTCGACCTGATTTCCGTGTCGAGGAACCTTGCTTCCTCAAAGTATGCTTCGGCCTTTTCGGGCTGTCCGACTGCCTCGTAGGCTTCCGCAAGGAGAAGGTAGTAGTCAACGTTCCTTACGTTAAGCTTTTCAAGCTCTTCTATGGCTTTCCTGTACTCCTTTTCCTTTATCAGGGCTTCAGCCCTTTTCAGGAGCTGGGAGATATCGATGTTGGGTTTTTTGAAGCTCTCTTTCACAGAAAACTCTCCGGTGTTGAGATAGACTTCAATTTTAAGTATAAATCTGGTCAACCAATTTTCAACCGGAGGTTCAATGCTTTCAAAGATAAGGAAAAACCTAAGGGCTTTCAGCATTCCTCTCTGGATCGTTGCGGCCTCTTTTGTCGGTACGATTTTCCTCGTCTGGGGAAGGAATTCTGTTATGGGCCCTTCCGGAAGTGAGGTTGCAACTGTAAACGGGGAAGGAATATCGGTAGTTGACTTCCAAAGGGAATACCAGAGCGTTGTAAACAGGCTAAAGCAGCAGTTTGGTGAGAATTTTAGGAAGTTTGTGAAAGATGAAGATATAAAGAGGATAGCCCTCAGCAATTTGATAAACAGGGTTTTGCTCCTGCAGGTGGCAAGGGAAGAAGGGTTAAGGATCAGCGATGAGGCCGTGGCGAGGGAGATTGAATCAATTCCGGCTTTTCAGGTAAATGGAACCTTCTCTGTGAAGCTTTACAAGGAGTTCCTGAGAGCGAGGAAGTTAACCCCGAAGGCATTTGAGGATTCTATAAGGGAAGACCTGTTGATAAGGAAAGTGCTCGCCGTTGTTGACAACGCACCTTCGGTTACGGACTACGAGCTGAAAGCCCTTTACAGGAAAGTTTATGGAATGAGGAAGTTTCGCTATAAGCTGTTTCCGGTAACCGATTTTAATCCCGAAGTTTCTGAAGAAGAGATGAGAAAGTATTACGAAGAAAACAAGGCAGAGTTTGCGGAAAAAAGGGAGGAAGGTTACTTTGTTTTAACCTTTCCGAAGGAAAAAGAAGAAGAAGCTGCTAAGGCTTACAAGCTGGCAAAAGAAGGAAAGGTTGATGAGCTTTCGAAGCTTAATCCGGTTGAAGCTCCCGGCTGGCTTGTGGAGAAAGCCAAGGGGAAAGATTACTACTTTACCAGCAGCGGAGGAAAACTTTACGTTCTCTTTAAAAAGAGAAAAGAAGAGATAAAGCCCTTTGAGGAAGTAAAAAAGGAAATTGAGGAAAAGTTAAGAGCTTCAAAAGCCCTGAAAATGGCCAGAGAAGCCGCAGAAAAGTACAGCGGTACTCTTGATAACGAAACGGATAACCTGGATGTTGAATCCTTTACGAAGAAGTTTTCTCCGCTGGATCCCGGTAAAGTTTCTGAACTTTTCAGAAAGGCCAAAGTCGGGGAAAGGGTGGTCGTTCCTCTCCTTTCCGGTTACGGGCTCTTTTCGCCCGAAACAGGACTCTCCGTTAAGAATTTTGATGAGGAGAAGTTAGAGAAGCTTAAACAATTCATTATCGGCGTTAAGAGGGAAACCGACTTTAAAGAGTTCCTTTCCCTTCTCAGGCAGAGGGCTTCGGTAAAGATTAACCCGAATCTTTTTAGGGGAGATTAACTTTGAGAAGTATGACCGGTTACGGGAAGTGTACGGTAAGGGATGATCTTATTGAGGTTACCGTTGAGGCAAAGAGTTTGAATAGTAAAGCTCTTAGGTTGAGGATTTCGGCTCCGAAGTTTATGAATCCTTTGACGGTGGATATAGACAGGACGGTTAAAGAATTGATCCGGAGAGGGGACGTTGAGCTCACCTTTAGCTACAAATTTTCTCCCGGAATGACCGTTCCCCTTTCTGTCAGGTATGAAGAGGCCGAGAAGTACATCTCCGCTGTTAGGAGTATTGAGGGGCTTACGGGAAAGGAGATTTCCGTTTCACTCAGGGACTTGCTTTCCCTGCCTGAAGTATTTCAAAGAGAAGAGCTTGAAGTTGATCCTTTTAAAGAAACGGTTTTAAAGGCTTTGAGGTGCGCCCTTCTCGACCTCGTTAAGTCGAGGGAAGAGGAAGGAAAGAGAATAAAGGAATACCTCGAGGAAAGGCTAACGGTAGTGGAGGGTATTCTGGCCGACCTTGAGGGGAAGTTAGGTGATATAAAAGAGAAGATCAGGAATAGGTTGAGGGAGAGAGTTTTAGAACTGCTTTCCGGAGAAGGGCTGCCTGAAGACTTTGAAAGACGGCTTGAGCTTGAAGTTGCTTTCTTGGCAGAAAGGCAGGACGTTTCTGAAGAGGTGTCGAGGTTGAAAATGCACCTTGAAAGATTTCGCTCTCTTTTGGATTCGGAAGAACCTGTCGGGAAAACTCTTGACTTTCTATGCCAGGAAATGCACAGGGAGATAAACACCCTCGGAAACAAGCTGAAGGAAATCGATGTAACGGATCCCGTTGTAGCGATAAAGAGTGAAATAGCTAAAATGAAAGAGCAGGTTCAAAATGTGGAGTAAGCATGGCGGAGGATAAGCTCAGGGGAATTCTTATAGTTGTCTCTGCACCGTCGGGAACCGGAAAGACGACGCTATGCCACATGCTTCTCAAGGAGTTTCCGGATATGCAGTTTTCCGTCTCTTATACCACCAGGAAACCGCGTCCGGGAGAAGTAAACGGCAGGGATTACTTTTTCGTTGATAGAAAGACCTTTGAGAGGATGATAGAGGAAGGAGACTTTCTGGAATGGGCCGAGGTTTACGGCAACCTCTACGGTACTTCCAAAAGTCAAGTGTTAAAGGCATTGTCTGCGGGAAAGGACGTTCTCCTGGATATAGATACTCAAGGAGCTTTACAGGTTAAGAAGAATTTCCCCGAAGCCGTTCTGATCTTTATACTGCCTCCTTCCTTTGAGGAGCTTGAGAGGCGGCTTAGAAGCAGGGGAACTGACGATGAAGAAACAATAAAGAGAAGACTCGAGTTTGCACGAGAAGAGATAAGGAGAGCGCCCCTTTACGATTACGTGGTGGTAAACGATCGGTTAGAGGTTGCTTATGACGGGTTGAGGTCTATCATTACGGCTGAAAAACACAGAACGGAAAGGTTAAAAGGCCAGTTTAGCAAGCTTGTTAAAGACAGGGAAATAGTAAGTCTGCTGGAGGAGAGCAATGGCTAAGAGGATTCCTTTAGAGCCGGTTGTTGAGAAGATCGGGAACTTCTACGAGACCGTTCACGTTGCTGCAAAGAGGGCAAGGCACCTGTATACGGTTGATTCCTACACGTTCGGGAAAGACGAAAAAGGGGAGGAGCACAAGAAGACGGTTATAGCTTTGATGGAAATTAAGGAGGGGAAAATCTGTCCGAAGGTAGAAGAGTAGATGGGATTTAAGGTAGTTCAGAACGAGAGGCTGAGGGGAAAGGATTACCTGCTTAAGGTTGAAGCGGGAGAGGAACTTCTCCTAAAAGTAAAGCCCGGCCAGTTTGCAATGGTTCAGGTCAGGGACAGCAGGCAGTTTGACCCCCTCCTGAGGAGACCCCTGGGGATATTCGACAGGGAGGGAGAAACGGTTTCTTTTATATACAGAGTTTTCGGCAGGGGAACGGAGCTTCTTACGGAGTTTAAGCCGGGAGAAGAGCTGGAAATACTGATGCCTCTCGGCAATTCCATACCTGACGGTTTTCAGAAATACCTCTTTATTGCCGGAGGTATAGGAATAGGCGGACTTTTCCTCGGGGCCAAGGAATTCCTTAAGAGAGGAAAAGAAGTCCTCCTCCTTTACGGGGAAAGGAGCCTTTCGACTGCTTCTGCGCTTCCCATAATTGAGGAGAATTCCATTCCGTGTGTTCTTTATACGGAGGACGGTTCTGGAGGGAAAAAGGGCTTTGTTACGCGGGAGCTTGATTCGTTCACGGACTACGTTTGGGTTGCCTGCGGTCCTACGCCCATGCTGAGGGCAGTTAGGGAAAAGGCCTTGGAACTCGGCGTTAAGTGTTACCTTTCCCTCGACAGGAGGATGGCCTGCGGTGTGGGGGCCTGCCTTGGTTGCACCGTTGAGACCGTTGGCGGCTACAAGAGGTGTTGTGTGGAAGGTCCTATTTTTCCCGCAGAGGAAGTCCTTATTTGAAAATTAACTAAGCCAAACTTAATTTTAAGCCTCTAACTGTAAAGAGGTTTCTTTCGTGGAAGGAAAGAAAATAGCAGGTATTACCAAGGAAATCCTTGATAAGTGCGTAAGGTGCGGTTCGTGCAGGCAGGTCTGTCCTGTTTTCAACGTCACACATGAAGAGCCTTCTGTTGCAAGGGGGAAGATATTCCTGGCAAACCTTATAAACGAGGGGAAAGCGGAACTTGACAGGGAAGCAGCCCACTTTTTCAACCTCTGCACCACCTGCCTGAGGTGTGCCGAGATATGCCCGGTGATGGTTGATTATGAGAGCATAATAATTTCTGCAAGGGCTTTGGCAGTAGAGAAGTTCGGTCTTCCCGCTGAAAAGAAGGTTGCGGTTAAACTGTTTTCTAACAGGAAGTTTCTTGAAGCTCTCGGGAAGTTTGCTTCCCCTTTAACCAAGCTGATAACCAAAAAATCGAGAAGCCCGCAGAACAGGCTTTTACCTCTGGAGGTTCCGAAGCTCGGGAAAGTCCTGCTGCCGCAGCTTCAGTCAAGGCCTTTTAATGAGAAAGACAGGTGGTATCCCGCTAAAGGGAAGGAAAAAGGAAAACTTCTTTTCTTTACCGGGTGTATGTTCAATAACTTCTATACGAAAACGGCGGAGAACGTTGTTAAGGTTTTGAACGCTTTAGGCTATTCCGTTTTTGTTCCGAGGGAGCAGTTCTGCTGCGGGGCACCTGCCTTCTTTTCGGGAGATCTTAAAACGTTTGAAAAGATGAAAGAAAAGAACCTGGAAGGATTAAGCAGTGCAGAGGTTGATGCGGTTGTAACGGCCTGTGCAACGTGCGGCCATGTCCTTAAGAGGGAGTATGGAGAGCTTCCCTTTGAAAAGTTTGAACTGGTAGAACTGCTTTTCGAGAACTTGGAGGAAATTTCAAAGTGGAAGTATCCCGGTAAGTTAAAAGTTACCTGGCACCACCCGTGCCATATCGTAAGGGGGCAGAAGATCCCCCGCCACTATCCGATCGATGTTTTGAAAGTTCTCCGCAATGTCGAATTTGTTGAGATGCCCGAATCCGATAACTGCTGTGGAATGGGGGGATCCTTTAAGCTTTCCCATCCGCAGATCTCGAGGGAGATTCAGCTGAAGAAGGCAAAAAACGCTGACAGCACCGGGGCGGAAGTTGTCCTTACCGAGTGTCCCGGGTGTGTCATGAACATAGCGGAGGGGCTTGAAAGGGTGGGAAGTAAGGCTGTGTCCTTACACATCGCCGACATCCTTGCAGATTCCGTTGAATAGCTTCCCTTTCAGAGATAAAATCGTAGTCGAGATGAAAGGGAAGTGCATCCTCGTTTTAATTTTTATCCTCCTCTTTGCCGGTTGTTCCGTAAAAAAGAGGATTTTTGTTATAACTTCAAACGGGACGCTGCTCCTTCCTTTTGAGGCGGCCGAGTTCCTCGGTTACTTTGAGAAGGTCGGAGTTGAACTTGAGGAAGAGAGTGCCGGTTCGCCTCAAGACCTTTTGAGGTTTTTGAACTTCAGCAAGTATTCCCTTGCAGTAGCAGATGAGGCTCTGGCAAGGAAGGTGCAGAAGGGAAGTGAAAGGTGGCTGGGGTTATGTGAGGTTGCTGAGGACAGGAAGGGCAGGCGCTACGTTCTTCTGGTTAAGGAAGGGTTATTAAGGAATAAAGAAGTGCTTATAAAAGTTGTTAAGGGATGGAATTTGGGAGTAGAGTCACTTCAAGACCCGGCACTCCTCGTTGCACTAACGGGAAAGGAAGTATTGGGAGGCTTAAAATTCAGGAAGTGTGCAGGGAAGTATGAAGCTCGATAAGTACTGGGCGCTTACGCTGATTTCCCTTTTGCTTTCCCTCCTTATCGGCCTGGCCGCTTACTTCACCACTTTCCTCTTCTCAAAGCAGGTTTTCCTCAAAATTAGCAGGGAAAACGTGGCGAATTACCTTGAGGTTACTGCTGTTGCTGCGGGCTCAAAGAAAAAGCTTGATGAACTGAGGGAGGTTCTTAAAAGATCTCCTTACGTAGAGGAAGTTTCTTTAGAAGGCCGGAGGGTCGAAGATCCTTTTAC
>Ga0256838_1000812_pt1 | contig 16593 bp, 15 predicted proteins | sample 4571419metaG_FD_185978 | JGI IMG/M metagenome (GOLD analysis project Ga0256838, IMG submission 185978) | Hydrothermal vent microbial communities from Guaymas Basin, Mexico - 4571-419 | ecosystem: Environmental > Aquatic > Marine > Hydrothermal vents | place: Mexico: Guaymas Basin | collected...
CGCTTTTTCCCCATAACGCTGGGGCAGTGGTTCGTTTAGCTTCTGTTGTTGGAGCTCAAGTTTGGTTTGTTGGGAAGGTTGCTTTTTCCCTGGGGGATAGGGCTTTTAAGAGGGGGGCATTGGATTATTGGAAATATGTTGATATAAGGTTTGTTGAAAATTTTGATTTTTTGGAAAAAAGTGCTTTATCTGAAGTTGCTTTCTTTTCTGCTAAGGCTTCTCAAAGTTGGAATGATGTTGATTGGAAAAAGTTAAGATGGCTCGTATTTGGAAACGAAGTTTACGGGTTGCCTGAAGTTATGCACAGAAAGTATCAGGAGCGTTTCATAAAACTTCCAATGTTGACAACTGCTAGATGTTTAAACTTGGCTACAAGTGTAAGTGCTGCTGTGTATCGTTGGGTGTATGAGATGGGGTATTGATGAATTGTAATTCACCATTATTATTCCCCATTATTTTTGAAAGTCTTCATAAGGTGGAACTGTCCCGGGGGAATCGTTCCAGCCGGGATCCTCTTCTGCACCGTTTATGTTGCGCGAGCTGTATAAAAACACTGTTTCATAAGTTGTTCCGTCTTGTAGTGCTGCGTTGACATATACCAATACATATGTTTTTCCAGTTACACCGTATTGGTCCTGCATATCAGTTGTGAGTAATGCAAATTTAACACTGCCATCTTTTATTTTCAAAATGGGTCGCTCTCCAACGATCTTGTAATCTGCATTTGGATCCCATGGTCCTTTCCAAACACCTCTAAAAAGAGTGTGAGTTTCTTCGTCCCATCGGTATATTATTTTTTTAAATGGAGGATATTTATTTATACCGGGTGCATACTTGTCAAAACGCGCAAATCTTAGTGTTTTAAACAAAACGTACTTTCCCTCAGGTGTTGGTGGATATGGATCTGACAAGATGAATGGTGGAGTGATAAGATCCATAATTACAGCTTCTCTTATGTCTTTTCTGAGGTAAGAATTGAGGACACGGAACATTTGACGTGCCAAAGTTGAGGTTGTCACTTTGTAGGTTATTCGTTTTCCCGTAAAAAATATGCGCATGAGTACTGTGAATACTATGCCGAGAATAAACAGAGTTACTATGACTTCAACAAGAGTGAAGGATTTTTTGCTTATTCTTTTGAGAAAATTTTGAGAATCTTTGCTTGGCTGCTTCATATCTCCCTCCATCGTTTTATTTGTTACTGAAAAGCTGGTGGATTTTTATTTTCTACGAGTGTTATAAGTCTGAAGGTTGGTTTTTTTCCACGCCTCAATTTGTTCACCCATTTTACTTTGACAGTTATGCGAAAGAGTGATGGTTGTTTTTGTACACCACAGGGAGTTAGGTATGCTTTTGGTTTTCCAAGGGCTTCAATAATAAGGGTTCTTTTGAATCGATTTATTGCAGAAGGAGTTGGAAGATCTTGGAATGTGTGAATTAACATAGTTTGTATATCTTCTTCAGAAAGTTCTGCTTTATCTTTGTCTCCAAATTTTGACATTATTCCAAGGAGGGAGTTATAGTACTTTTTACCTTCAATTTTACAGCCGTTTTCTGGATAGTATCCGGTGGGTTTACCTTTCATTAATTCTATTAAAGAAGCAGCCATTTCTGTTGCAGTGGCTACGTCTATTGCTTTTATGGAGGCAGTTTGACTTGTTCTGAATAAGTGAATGATAGGTAGGATAATGAAGCTCAGAATAGCTATTCCAATGAGCATCTCAAGAATTGTTACTGCTTTTTTTTGAGAGGTTAGATTACTTTCTATTTGCACTTTTTCCTTAAAGCGCATCCGAATGAGTACACCTCAACTTTTTTACCTGTAGATATTACAAAATTGAACTTTACAAATGATACATTTTCTAGAGTTGCATAATTAGGATATAAAAAGTTCTTGTAGTTATTAAAATTACCTTTTACAACGTCCAGCGGATTGTAACCGGGGGCCAAGAGCTCAATGTTTGTATGGTACATTGTGGTACCAATATTTATCGAGGATAAGAGACCAACTACACGGAGTGGATACTTTGCGGATTCTGCAAAGCCTAAGAGTTTTGTAGTTGGGGCGGTGTCAATATCGGATTTGCTTTTAGCTTTAGCGAGTAGTAGATTAGCGGCTTTGATCTCGTTGCTTGAAGTGTCTAAATTTTTAATGAGAGTAATCTTGTACCATTTTGTAATTCCGTTGCGAGTTACTGGAAAGATTAGAGTGGTTAAATCTTTTGTATCCTCAAATTTTGATATGTAATCAGCTTCTTTTAAAGGTATAGAAATTTCTATGAAGGCGCGACGGAGACTTTGTAGAATTTTACCTCGCTCTTCAAGTTTTCTGCCGCGTCCCATAAAGCTTGAGAAGAAGTTGAATATCATTATTGAAACTATTCCCATGACAGCAATTGTTATTATAAGTTCAGCAAGAGTAAATGCTCTTCTTTTCCCAATCATCTTGACTTTTGTCCCCCAATCTTCAAGGATTGCTATTTTGAAAGTTCAACTTAGGATAAGTTTTGCGGGTGATAATTGTGAATGTTCGAAAACTTTTTTTTCTTCTTGTTGCTTTGTCGAACCAAGTTATCATGATTCCAAGTTGGATCCGGTCTGTGTACTTGAAAAAAGTCTGATAAACTTGAACCAGATAATTTATGTCGTTTTTGTATGCAGTTGGGATTGAAAAATTTTCGTCCAAATCTGGTATTGGATAGAAAGCAAATTGTATTAATACGTTATACGATTTCATGCCGGGAGTAGTCAGGTCAAACTTTTCTTCAACAAGTTTATATTTGGTTCCAACTTGGTTCTCTTTTAGAAGTTTGAGTAAAGAATTGTATCCTGCTCCTCTGAAAGCTTCAGAAACCATAGAAGAAAAAAGAGCAGCTTTTAGATAATCCTCAGTTTTAACGGAAGTAAAGTTGAGTTGATGAAATATCATAAACACGGGAATGACCACTATTCCTAGAAAGGCAAGGGCAATTATAACTTCAAGTATGGAAAAAGAGTTTAACTTTCTACGGAGAATTTTAAGCATAACAACAAGCCCCCAATTAAAATTGTTGATTATCTCTTTAATTCTAATTTTAATTTGCTTGCCATGTTTTTGTACATTCGACGTTGCTTCATATTCTTCGCATACTTTGCAAGGAGAGAATAGTATTTATAAGCAACCACTTTAGCTTTTCTTTCTTCTCCCAATTCTTTATAGGATATTACGAGTAGCTTTAGAATCTCGATTAATTCTTCTTTTGGAATAGAGCGCTGTTCAAGTAGTAACTTTCTAAGCTTTGAGACTGCTATGTAGTATTTTCCTTTATCTACTAAAGATTTTGCTTCAGAGATTTTGGAATTGAGGTATTTTTTAAAGCGTGAGCGATTTGATTTTTTAAACTTCTGCTCTAGTTCTTCCATGCGACGAATCTCGTATTTTTTTATTGCAGCTATGAATGAAGTTGTGGCGTTTACTTTGACGCTTTTGAACTTAGAAGGAGTTGGGGCAAGTAGTGGGATGCCAGCGAGAGTTTTAAAACTACTTTTTTTCGACTTTATGACAGGAACTATTACGCGAGTTTGTGATGCAGGTTCTTTTCTTGGAGTGAGTAATTGTGATGATGAGTTAAAAAACCATAAAAATGTTGCTAAAAAAAGGATAGCTGCTGCAATTATCATAAAATCTTTTTTCTCCATATAATCAAATCCCACCCTAAACAATTTTGGCTAAATTTTCTGGCTGTGCTAAAATAATTATACATGATAAGGCTTAAAGTAGTTCCAACGGAGATTCAAGCACGCTGGTTCAGATTAAAAAAGGGAATAGCTGCTTTAAGATTTGATGAGGTTCTATCTTCTTACCTTGCAACTTCTAGTCCGAATGAGGATGTAGTTGATGTTGTTTCCAACGAAGTTTTTTATCTTTTTCTTTCTGTACTACTTGGTTTCAACTATCTTACGGTTAAGAAGCTATATCTGGCCTATCTAGAAAGTTTAGAAGCTGATAATAATTTATTTGTTCCCGGTGAGGAGAGGTTATTTGAAATTTTGGAGTTTATTGAGGATGAGTTATCTAAGGCGGGGCTTTATACTCGAAAAAAGTTGATAGAAAAATTAACAATTGGAAAATTTGGAAGTCTTGAGTTTTTCACTGGGTTTGAGTACGAGAAGTTTTTCAGACCGTATCGGTATGAGAGAAGATTCTTGGAAAAACTAGGGGTTTTAAAGCCTGAGTTTAAGGTTGAATTTTATCAAAATGTGAATAAAGCTAAGATATTAGAGTTTTCAAATTCTGCATTTTGTAAGCTTATTGATAGATACTCTGATAAAAGGGTATGTGTGGTTTGCGAGTCTCAAGATGAGTTATTTGCTTTGTGGAGTGCTGCCAGAGTAGCAGTAGAAGTTGAGAATAATAAAGATGTTTCAGAGAGTTTGAAGTCAGCCAACTTTGATATATGGTTTGATGTTCCTGATTATGCATCGGCTTTGGTTTACAAGCTACTAGAGATAGCACGTGGAATAAATGTGAGAGGATATTTGAAGGATTTTGAAATTTTGAGTTTGAAGGTGGATAAGGATAATCTGCATGATATTCTGACAAGGTTTAAGGATTTCGATTTAAAATTTGAAAGTTCAACTTTTTTGGAAGAAAAAGGGATTGACCTGTTTGAAAAAAGAAGTAAGGAATTTTTAAAGTTTGCTGCGGAGTTTATGGGAAGTTTGAGCACAGAGGAGGTAATTGTGGAAAAGTTTGAAAAAGGTTTGGCAAGTTTGAGTGTTTTAATGAGAAAGTTTATCTCAATTTTAAGGCGACTTTTAATGAGTAGTGGTTGGCAAAAAATTTTAGATGAGGTCAAAGAAGGAATTGAAGTTAAAAGAAATGAAGTAGATGTCCTTGCTTTGATGAGCCAGCATTTTAAGAGTAAGACGTTAAAGAGAGCTAAAATACCAACAGGAGATAAATGGTGGTTATTTGTTACTATGCCTGAAGTTGTTAATGTGGACGATGTTGATGTGTTTGTCTGGGTTAAGCCGAAGGTAGATGTTGATTGGGAACGGCAGTTATTTGCGGCTTCCTACATGAGTCAAAATGCAGATGAGTTTGTAGTATTAACCGAGAATTATGTACCGGTTTTTCTTTGGAATTTTGGAAGAGAAAAAGATTGGGAGAATTATTCCTTGAATTTGAAAGGTCAGAGGTTGAGAGGTGTGGGTGGGGTTTCGCATGCTGTGTCAGCGCTGCCTAAAGGATATAAAAGTTGTGTGTTTGCAAACTGGTTGAGCTCCGTAGTTTCGGTAGAAGGTATGTGGGAGTTTAAAGATACGTATGAACCTGATGAAATAGGGACATATGTCCATAAATTTTTCGAGATGGTGAATAAAGATATTGTGAAACTCCAAGAGAGCGGAGAAATAGGAGCGTTCTTTAACAATTTTGATAGCTTATGGCAGACTTGGAGAGAGCAGTTTGTAATGGAGACAGGAATAGATTTTGAATGGGAAGTTTGGAGTGCTTTGAGGCGGTGGGTAGAGAAGTTTGACAAATTTGATAGGATACTTCATGTTGAGGAGGAAAGAGTGGTTAACTTGGCTAAGGTTGCTGAATATTTTGGGGAAAGTAAAGATGGGTTGGAAAAGTTGGTTGTGAAGATAAGGGTCGACAGGGTTGTGGAAAAAGAGGTAACTTATAGAAGAAAAAACTTAGGGAAGATGATAGTGGTTCAGGATTACAAATTACGAGTTAGTGATGAGTATTTTCCACAGTTGTTAGTTTACACTTATGCTTTTGAAACTGATGTCTTCGAATTGATAAATGTGCAAAAGATCTTGGATAGGCGTTTCAGCGATGTTTATAAGCGCTCATTTGTGTCAAAGTTGATGGAGAATGAAAAATTTCAAGCGTTTAAAAAGGCAATGTTTGATATGTTGCGTTATCAGAAATACGATACTTTGACACTTCTTGGAGAAGAGCCGGATTGCGCTAGGTGTGCCTACCGGTTTTATTGTTGGGATTAAAGGTCAATTTCCTCACTTGACTTTTCTTAGTTCATTTGGTTTTACAACACCTTTTTCTGTGACTATGGCAGTGATAAGCTCTGCAGGAGTAACATCAAATGCTGGATGGCGTGCCAAACTTTCAGATGGTGCTATTTGAATGCGTTCTCCGGCGATTTTTACGAACTTAACTTCTTCTTGACTTCTTTCTTCTATTGGAATGCTATCTCCATTTGGGCAGGAAAAATCTATACTGGTTGTTGGAGCCACAATTAAAAATGGAACCGAAAAATGTTTGGCAACTATGGATAATTGGAATGTACCTATTTTATTTGCAGTGTCACCGTTGTTTGCGATCCTATCGGCCCCAACTAAAATTGCATCAACATCTTTCATAAAAAATGCTGCCATATTGTCTGTTATAACGTAATGCTTTATTTCCTCTTTTAGAAGTTCCCATGCCGTAAGACGAGCACCTTGCAAATATGGGCGTGTTTCATCTGCTAAAACCACGAATTCTTTTCCCATTTGAGTAAGCATTTTATGAAGCGTTCTGATAACGCCAAGAGCTGTTCCCCAACCACCTGTGGCTAGCGCACCTGTGTTGCAGTGAGTAAGAACAGTTATCGTTTTTTTGCCTAAACTTCCGGTGCTTTTCCAGTGTTTGATTAACCAATTTGCGCCGTTTTCTGCGATGCGTAAATTCATTTCATAATCTTCAAGGTGTATGCGTTTTGCAAGTTCTAGTTGTGCCTCAAAACTCCACTCTGTTTCGGCGCAGCGTTCAAGAGCCCAGAATAGATTAACAGCTGTTGGGCGAGTTTTGGCAAACATATCGCGAGCTTTTTCAAAGCTCATACCTTCGCGGGCGGCTTGAGCCATGCCGTAGGCTGCGGTTATGCCGATTGCAGGGGCTCCCCTAACAATCATGTCTTTTATTGCCCGCGCACTGTCTTGAGATGTTTTACAGGTTATCCATTCTTCTTTTATGGGAAGCTCAAGCTGATTTATTAGCTCGAGTGCTGCTATTTTTTCATTCCAGTATATTGGTGTGAAAAAGTTTCCAAGATGGTTTTTAAACTTCTCCATAGCCTACTCCTCCTTGGGTTAAAGGTGAATTTTGATGGATGATGCTTCCATTCACTTTTTATAATTTGCCATAAATTTTTGCTGTTTTGTAGGGGGGCTAAGGTTATAGGGGCTAGCTTAGGTAGTGAGAGATGAAGAGTTGTTTTGTTTTTTTCAATTTTTACGAAAGATATGATGCTTATAGGGAGTGTGATTTGAATGTAAGTAGGTTTGATAAAGGCTGAGATTGAACCTTTGGATATTTTGGAAATTTTTAAAGAGGTGCAGCTTGTTGCTTCTTCCAGTTGTTGTGAGTTGAGTTGAATACCAAGTTTTTTTAAAGTGAAGAAAAGAAGAGGCTTTGAAAATGGAGGAAGACTTTTTATAACTATGGTAGTTGAGTCTATATAGGGAATCAGAGACACTTCCTCTATCTCTTCGATTTTATCTTCAGTTTCCCAGTTGGCTTTGCAGAAGAAAAATAACTGACGTTGAAATTTTGGGTTGATATCTTTTAACCTTGGAAATATTTCAAGTCGTATTAAATTTCGCTTAGAGGTTGCAGGATCTAAGTTGGTTTTATCTGTGTTGAAAGGTAGTGATAGTAGGTTGCAGTATTCCTCAAGTTCTGGTTTTGTAGCAAAGAGAAGAGGCTTTTCTACATTGAGTCCAAATACCTGCGATGAAGGTTTTATGCCAACTAGGGAAAAGGGAGAAGAGCCCCTCAGTAGTTGAAAAAAAGCAGTTTCGGCGACATCATCTGCATTGTGCGCTGTGAGAATTGAGGAAGTGTTGAAATGCGAAGCAACTTCTTTCAGAAGTCTATAGCGTTCTCTACGTGCCTCTTCTTCATTACGGGGGGAATAAAGAAGCCTTTTGATAATGAGTGGGACTCCCAACGATTTTGTAAAATCTTGAGCCAACTTTTCCTCCTCAAAGCTCTCTTGGCGTATGAGGTGATTTACGTAGCATGCAATTAACTTAATTTTAAAACGCGCTTGCCATTTTGAAAGCAGATGAAGAAGAGCCGTTGAATCGGGTCCAGTTGAGTATGCAACTACGTAAATTGAGTTTTTAAGTAGATTGAATTGTGAGCTGAATTTGAACAGTCCATCTGTTAAACGTTTAATAATTTTGCTACGATTTTTGTGCGACTTCATATTACTAAAAAAGCTCACTCCAATGTGGTTCTTTTAATCTCCACCACATATTTTCTGTGTTTTTCATAGCTTCCAGAGATAGCTCTAAAAATTCTTCAAGATTTATACCAAGCTCTTCAATTCTTTTGATCTGTTCTCGATTAGCACCTGCAGCGAAACGTTTTTCTTTGAAGCGTTTTTTAAGGGAAGACAGCTTTAAATCTTGTATTGATTTGGAAGGTAAAATTAAAAAAGCTGCAACTACCAAACCAGTTACTGGATCAGCGGAATAGAGGGCACGTGGTAGTATGTCATTATTTTTTCCATAAGGATGATCAGCTATTGCTTGGCAAATAATAGAAGGAAAGCCAGCCTTTTCAAGTTCGGAAGCGGCTAATGTGCCATGATATTTCTCAGTTGGATCCCAGGGAATATCTATGTCGTGCATAAGACCTGCAATGAACCAATTTTTTTTATTTTCCGGAGATAGTCTGGCTGCTAAATCTTTCATGACGCAACCTGTTGCTATGCTGTGTACTAAAAGCTTGGAGTTGTCCTTGAAATTTTCAAATACGAATTTGTAGCAGTTGATCAGATTTTTTTCAATATCATCTGTCCATTTTGGAAGTGTTGTGGGAATGTTTGGAAAATTTTGCATATCTTATACCTCCTTTGAACTTGAAAGACGCAGTATTTTCATTTACAGTATAATAAAAGTGTTACCATAGGTGAACGACAACTTTTATTACCTTGGGGAGGGTGAAGAAGATGGCAAGAAAAGCTCTGGGAATGATTGAAACAAAAGGACTCGTTGCGTTGATTGAAGCTGCTGATGCTATGGTAAAGGCAGCAAACGTTAAGCTTGTGGGATACAAGACAATTGGTGGTGGATATGTAACTGCTTTGGTGAGAGGAGATGTTGCGGCGGTTAAGGCAGCTACTGATGCGGGAGCGGCAGCTGCCCAAAGGATTGGAGAGCTCGTTGCAGTTCACGTTATACCAAGGCCTCATGAGAATTTGGAGGATGTATTTCCAATAGGGAAGAGTGAAGAGCTTGAGGATGAGTTTTAATTAGAAAAAAGCTTTTAATAAAGGGGGCAGGTCGCCAGTGCCTGCCCTTTTTTCGTTAAAAAGAAAGTGGGTAAGCTTTATAATTCCTTTTTGAGGGGAATGAGGTATGAAAATAGGTAAAGTGGTTGGAAATGTTGTTGCTACTCGTAAAGATGAGAGATTGAGGGGATTGAAGCTGCTTTTGGTTCAAACTTATAAAATTGACAAAAAAAGTGGGGAAAGTGCGACTTTAAAAGAAACTTCGGATTATGTAGTGGCAATTGATACGGTGGAGGCTGGAGCTGGTGAGATTGTGCTTCTTGTTTCTGGAAGTAGTGCACGGCAGACAGATAAAACCAATGGAAAGCCTGTGGATGCGGCAGTTATAGGAATTTTGGAAGAGGTTAAGTTTTTAGATGGAGATAGAATAATGCTTACAGATCTTTATTGATGTATGGTTCTTGGTTTGATGTGTGGTAATTTTTAGAGTGGATTTGGGATTCGAGGAAGTTTAGTTTAAGTTGAGATGAGTAGTGAACTGTTGGGGACGTGTGTTGTTGGGGTAGGATGGCGTTAAGGAGGCGATAGAGATGAGTATAAATCTTACTGAGGATAGAATAGACAGCATGGTAAAAGAGGTATTAAAACGTCTTGCTGGGACAGCGCCTTCCTTTAGTTCTGGGCCCATATTTTCAGATGTGGATAGTGCGGTAGCAGCTGCGAGGCTTGCATTTGAAGAACTTAGAAAGTTGTCTCTTGAGAAGAGGCGTGAAATTATTGCTGCAATGAGGCGAGCAGCAGCAGAGCATGTCGAGGAGTTTGCAACGATGGCTGTTAAAGAAACGGGATTAGGACGTGCTGATCATAAGGTAAAAAAGAACATTCTTGCTATTACTAAAACTCCCGGAGTGGAAGATTTAAAATCAGAGGTTTATACAGGAGATCATGGAATGAAATTAGTTGAGCTTGCTCCGTGGGGAGTTATTGCTTCCATAACGCCATCCACAAATCCAACAGAGACCATAATTAACAATGCTATTGGTATGATAGCGGCGGGGAACAGCGTTGTTTTTCATCCACACCCGGGGGCGAGGGAGGTTACAAATTACTGCATTCGTGTTCTGCACAATGCAATGATAGAGGTTGGCGCACCTCGTAATTTGATAGCTAGTGTTGAAAGCCCGACCATTGAGAGTGCTCAACAGCTTATGAATCACAAGGATGTTGATCTTTTAGTTGTTACGGGTGGACCTGCTGTTGTTGCCGCAGCAATGAAATCGGGGAAGCGTGTGATTGCAGCAGGTCCTGGTAATCCTCCGGTGGTGGTGGATGAGACAGCAGACATAAGGAAAGCTGCCTCGGACATTGTAGCCGGTGCAAGCCTTGATAACAACATAGTTTGTGTAGATGAGAAGGAAATAATTGCAGTTGATAAAATTGCCGATTCTCTCAAAAAATTCCTGATAGAAGCGGGAGCTTTTGAAATTCCAGAAAATAAGATTGATGAGCTTGCACGTCTTGTTTTGACTTCTGATGGGCATCCTAACCGTGCTTGGGTGGGAAAAGATCCAGAGAAGTTTTTAGAAGCGATAGGTGTAAAAGCTCCGTATAAACCAGAAATTTTAATATGTGAAGTTCCTGCAAACCACCTGTTTGTGATGGAAGAATTGTTGATGCCTGTTATTCCACTTGTGCGTGTGCGCGATTTTGAAGAGGCATTGCAGCTTGCAATTGAAGCTGAGGGTGGACGTAAGCACTCTGCAGTTATGCACTCACTCAACGTTGCACGACTTCACGAAATGGCTGTTCGTATGAATACGACTATCTTTACCAAGAATGCTCCGAGCACTGCAGGACTTGGATACGGTGGAGAGGGACCAACAACGTTTACCATAGGCACTACAACCGGTGAAGGAATCACCACAGCCCGCACCTTCACTCGCCAGCGCCACTGCGTTCTGGTTGACTATTTCAGGATTGTGTGAAGGGGGAAGACCGACTGTTAGCAAGGAAGATAGAGAGTTAGTGGGTTAATCGTGGTCAATCCACTCAAATTTGAATTTTGCGATAAAATTTGCGTTGCCGTTAAGAAGGTTGTCAATTGAGACGTCTTCAAGTGGAGTAGCCAGATTTTTGTTGCCAAATTTTTCAGGCCAAAGAACGAAAACTTTGTCGCCGGTAATCAATTCTATTCCAAAGCACCACATTGCTGTAGTGTAGAGAGTATCGTCTCCACCGTTTGATCCGCCTAGGTCGATGCCACCAGCATACGTCCAGCTTACGTTTCCTGAATTGTCTATGTAGTATGGAAAAGGATAATGACTGAGTTTTTGATACCAGGCACGGCTGTTGTTGTAGTCCCAAGGAAAAAACATCGTTATTTGTAGCCAACGTTTGTTATAACGGGTGTAATTTGATGTAGAAATAAAGTATTTTTCTGCTCCAACTATTTTTAGCATGGTATACGAGGGAAGGAGGCGTCCTGTTATTCCTGTGCTAAAAGAGATTGTTGGATTAGTGGTAGTTAGAATTGTATCTACTTCTGATAGGGAATTTTCTTTGTAGGCAAGCTTTAACCAACTGCTTTCATAGGGAGGTGTGTAAACTGTTACGGAGTTTTGATAAACTTCAAAACTTATGTCTCCTTCCCCAGCATAAGACACACAAAAGATTTTGTCTACAGTTGAATCTCCTGTGTCTTCCTGTTGCAAATCGTAACTCAAAAACCATGCAACTTTGACTTTGAATCTGGCTTCATTTTTTTGCAACTCTTCAGGAAGAGTCAGATTTAGTGCTAACCTGTTTCTTCCTATATAAGAACTGTCTGATGTTACCGAAGCTGTAGCCGTCATAAGGATGTAGTTGTCCCCTTTTTCCTCCATTGAATATTCCTTGTCCCAGGATAAATGTGAATATCCATCAACACACGCAAGGGATTGTCCGCTACTTAGGGGAACAGAGTAGTTGAAGTCTGTTGCTATGTAGGGAATAAAGTTGTCTAAATCTCTTACGTCACATCTCCACAAGTACTCCTTAGTGCTAGTTGTAATTTTTCCTGAAACTTCAAACCAATCGCAGTTGTTCCAGCCTATGGTTCCCCCTGTATCCCCCCAATCAAAGTTTTCCCAATCCTCTACACTAACCCAATTAATGCCGTTGAAGTTCAGCTTTTCTCCTTCAAATGCCAGCAACTTTGCAATTTTTCCAAGGTAGATAATTGCCTTTATTTCAGAAAACTCACCTCCTCGTTCATTTGTAACCTCAAAACTACTTACTTTATAGGTAGGAATTACGCTTGAAACTCCCCTTACAGAAATTGAAGGGGTAATAGAAGTTTTTATCCCTTCTGCTGAGCTTTCCCTTGAAACTTGTAAATTAAGGGTTAAAGTTATGTTTTTTTCAGGAGGAAGTTCTGCTCCCCATGAAAACCAAGCCTTGTTTAGGATACCTTTAACTCCGTAAGTTATAAAAATATTTTCTGTAGTTACCCCTTCGCCAGAAACTTTTAGATTTATCTCAATTGTGGAAAGCCATGGGTTTACATTTTCATCCAGATATGGAAGCTCGTAGTTTTCCTCGGTTAAAGAAGTGGGCAAGCCTTCAAAAGAGGTCAATCTTTTTCCTATGAAGTTGTGGGGAAACTTTCCAATTTGTGTGAGAGTGTTTGCTGTTAATTCTTCTTTGGCTTTAACGCTTCCAAATGAATATGAGAAGAATGCGTTTTCAACGGAAATGCTTATTGAATTACTGTTTTGTTTTGAGAGTTCATTTTGTGAAGAATTGGAATTTTCCATTGCATCTAGGGTTACTAAAAGTTTTTTGATATTTTGGTTTGCATTTGAGGGTAAATTACCTGATGCTACCTGTTCAAGTTTTAACAAGAAATCTTTTTCGGGTAAATTTTGAAGTCCTAATTTTTCCTTAAAAGAAATGATGAGTTTTTCAATGTCTATGTTGGTGAGGTTAGTGAAAGAGTTGTACTCAATCCCCAATTTGCGAAGGTTACTTTTTGCCATTTCTTTTCCTAATGTAATTTTTTCCATTGGTAAGTTTCCTTTTGAATTTTTAAAAGCCAAAAACGAATCTATTACAGAGGAAACATAATGAGAAAATGGAGTGACTTTTATATCCAGCAAGTGATTAGTTATTTCAGATTGAGTAGCGTAGTACTTCATTGTAGCCCCATTTTTAGATGCTTCTATTATGTAGTAATTGCAGGTTGGTAAACTTACAATGAATTCTTTAGAATGAGATGTAAATTTTGCAGAGTAAGTTTGTTTTCCTTCAAAATCAAATCCTTTTATGGAGACTTCATAACTACTCCAAACTTCATCTATTGCTTTGAGCTTCAGAATAATTGCATCTTCATCAGAACAACCAATTAAGAAATATAAGAAAAATGTGAGTATCAACACTAATAGTGGAAGTGGATATCTGTACATTTCAACTCCCCCTCTTGAATTAGTTATTACTCCTTATTTATTTTTCGGATATATCGTTAAAAGTTTTAAGTAGATCGAGAGGTTATTTCTCAAAAGAACAAGTTAAGGTGATGAGAGTCGTTGTGTTATAATCCTTACTGAGAAAAGTAAAAAAGAGGTGGTAATGGTGAAAATTTTAATAAGGAACTTTGGAAGAAATAATAAACCAACGTTTCATAGATGGGTTAATTCGGAAAAAACAGATGAAGAGAAAAAGTATCCGTGGGAACCTTTGGTAGAAAAAATAAAGCCGGATTTAATCTTTGCATTTGGCACTTCAGAGACTGATTGGGAAGTTCTTGAAGAAAGTGTAAAAAGAGTTGGATATTTTGTGGAAGATGAAAAGGAAAAGACAGAGGATGGATTTAAACGAATACTTTTTAAAAGGGTTTTTGATATACCTGGGTTGCCTAAGGAGTACGAGAGGGTTTTTGTTGAAACTTTCTCTTACATGTTAAACAAGATAAGTGAATTTGAGAAATCATTGCAGTCTCAGGGTTCTAAGAGGGTAAAAATAGAATTTCATTTGGATTTGACGGGAGGGTTAAGGCAAATTACCACTGTTGTTTTGACTGTGGTAGAGAGTTTAGTAAATGTTTTGGAGGTTTTTATACCGAATTGTGAAGTAGAAACATTTCATTACTATACTTATCAAGAAGATGTAAAAAGAACGCTGAGAAAGCCAAATAAAAGTGATAAAAGTAAAAAGGTTTTGGAAGATGAGGAGATAAGTATCGCGTGCTTTTTTAAAAAACTGCGTGATTCCTTCAAAATTTTGGGAAAAGCCACATTGAATATTTGGCGTGGAGTTAGGAAGAAAAAATTAGAGGCTGATGAAGTGGGGAATTATGAGGAATGGGGGGATGAAAGCTTTGGAGTTTCTGCTCCTTCAAAGGAAAAAGAGGAAAACCAAACTTTCACAAGCGTAATATTTACCATAGAGAGTTTGCAGGATTTTTTGGATTTTACGCACCAGGTTTTGATTTTAAGAAGACATTGGCTCTTTACGTTTAAGAGAGCTACTTTGAAAAAAATGTTCAGAGATGAGAGAATTGCTAAGAAATTTGATAATGCAGTGAGAGAGTTAGAAAGACTTCTAGTTGGAGCAAGTGTGGGAGATGAAGTAGAAAATCTAGAAAAAATTTCATTTTATTTGGCTGAATGTTTGGAGGAAGTTGGTAATGCTGCGCCCCCTCTTGCACTTTTAAAGTTGAGGATTTTGAAAAAGATGGTTGACAGCATTTTAAATGAAGTTGAGGATAGAAAGAAAATAAGGGGGGAAATTTTACTGTATAGAAATGATATAAAGGGTATTGAGAAATTTGCCCAAAAGCTTTACTTCATAGAAAAATTGTATTTATCAGGAAGAGCGGCAATAGCTTTGGTAAAGTTTACGGCTGCTTTGGAAATTTTGCTTAAAGAAAATGGTTGTTACAATGAAAAGGCTGAAAATAATAAGTATTGGAATTATCCCAAAGTTTACAGATTGATAGAAAGAATAGGTCTTGATAAAAACTTGTATCATAGTTTAAGGAATGCTAGAAATAGTTTAGCCCATGATGATGAGAATCCGGCCAAGGTGGTTAATTTGAATATGATATTTGAACTTTTGGATGAAGCCATTACTAAACTTAAGAAGGTGTTTTATTGAATTTGAATAAAGTTTTTATTTGAAATTTAATTGATGAGTCCCATGATAACAATGATTACTATTCAAAGTTCTAGGACTATGAAGATAACGATACACTTAGAAAATATGTACTGTGGGATAATGCTAGAAAAGAGTAGGCTAGAAAAAAGTAGGGAAAGCAAGGTGGAAAATTTTAAAAGTTGAGTTTAAATTGCTAAGCACTGTTCAAAATCCTGTGAAAAGTGGAAGAAAATATGATTAAACCCTTTAATAGGGGGGAATGGGGAATTCTTATTGAGGATAAAAATAGGGAGAACCAAAACTGGAAACCTGTTTTATGGGAAGAGGGTGGAAGATTCAAATATTATGGTTCTTCTAGAGTCATTACTACTGAGATGAGGGAACCATCGAAGGCATGTTATATAAAGACAAGAGGAACTATTGCTAATGAAGTTCACACTTTGAGAAGTGTAAAGGTGAAATTTTATGTGAGAGAACTTCCTGCGGCTAACTGTGGCTAAAGTAGAAGTTGGAGTTTATCAAATAAAGAAAATTGAAGATGATCATGCAGAACTGGAATTAATTGGTTCGTATAGAAATGAGGAGTAGAATTTACTACCAGCAATGTTTTTAAAAGAGGCAATCAAAGCCGCAGTAGAAAAGGCAGTCATGTATAATTGCAGAGGTGTTTTTAGGTGGAATTGAAGAAATTTAAAGTATTGAGAGGTCAGTTACGTAGAAAATTAATAAGAAAAAAGCCAAATTTTAACTGGACTTTAGGAGGAGCATTGAGAATTGCATATTTCGAGGGGCGGCATCTTGAAAGAGAGCAAGGAACAAGGGGAATAGTATAATAATTAAAATTTCAGAGAAGTTTTCATGAGAGGTTTCTTGGAGAAGATGAAGAAGATTATTGTTTTTATAATTTTTTATAATTTTGTTTCTTGTTGATAATTTCCGGTTTAAGATAATGTTGTGAAATTTTGTAGGTTAGGTTGATCATCTTAGGGGATAGATATAATTACCTTTGCGTTTTTTTGTAAGTGGTGTGTACTCCACTAGGGCAAATATGGTAAAGAAAAGCGTTTAGCCAGGAGCTGTGGAGGGGCTTAGTGTTTGAGATCTCTTGCCCTTTTAACCAGCGAGGAATCTGGGTAGTGTGCAAATGTGAATTTAAATTTTATTGTCTGTGATGATAAAAACATGTTTTCCCTTATCCGTTAGTAAGTGTTCGGCAATGAAACCAAAA
>Ga0256838_1000813_pt1 | contig 16578 bp, 20 predicted proteins | sample 4571419metaG_FD_185978 | JGI IMG/M metagenome (GOLD analysis project Ga0256838, IMG submission 185978) | Hydrothermal vent microbial communities from Guaymas Basin, Mexico - 4571-419 | ecosystem: Environmental > Aquatic > Marine > Hydrothermal vents | place: Mexico: Guaymas Basin | collected...
CTATAAAATATACTTTTTGTAGTTCTTTATAATTCACACCTTTATCAATCTGTTCTACATAAGATTTTGATGTATAGTATAGGCTTCTTTTAGCGAACTCTTTATCTTTTTCTACTTGCATCTCTACGATAAAGTGTTCATCATTTTGGTTTATTGCTTTTATATCAAGTATTGTGTTTTTTAGCTCTTTTATTTTGGGCACTTGGTATGGATTGGCTATTGTTACACTTTTTATCTCTTTATTTCCTTTGAAGTCAAGTATTGAGTTTAGAAATGATATTAGCACTTCTGTTTTATTTTCATCACCAAATATCTTTTTAAATGCTATATCATTTGTGGGGTTTGCGAACTTCATATTTATAGCCTTTTTTAGGTTATTATAGCATAAGAAAGTAGAAAGAAGTTCGGGTGCTACGACCACTCCAACTTAGGTTCTACATGATTCACAGCACAATCGGTTAAATACGCATTCATCAAATTTTGATAAGGTATGCCTACTTTCTCTGCTAACGCTTTAAAATAGCTAATCGTATCTGTTTCAATTTTAATTGAAATCTGTTTTTTTACCTTTTTGGCATAAGGATTTTGGATTGAATTACTAAAGTCATACTCTTTTCTCATGATATATACTCCTTATATTATATTCATCATCTCTATGACAATGCACAACTGTTAATATCTTTGACTTAGCACTAAATCCAAGTAAGATAAACCTATCTTCCTCTTCACTATGGTCTGGGTCGTACATTAACCTTGCGTATTCATATCTTTAAAAATACACAGCCCCCTCATTCATCCATCCCAAAACATGATAAACCGTATCAATTTTACGATAGAGTTATCATTATCACCTCTATAACTATAATGTTACATTTTCAGGCGATACACTCATACATTTTAATGCCCAAGTGATGGAAGGCATTTAGCCTATTACAGTGAGTCCACGTAAGAAAATCTATCTATCATCTCTCCTGCAACTGCTACCTTTTCTACAAACATAGCATACGGACGTACCCACATCCCCTCTGCTCCATACAATGCTTTGTATACCACCATCCATTCTTCTGTCTCTGAGTGTTGTGCTGTGCTAATGACTTCATACATCGCACCTTTATAGTGTTTATATCTTCCTTTTTGTAATTGCATAATAATACCTTTTTATTTTAATGATATAATAGTCTATTAACTATTTTAAAAGGATAAAATATGCAAAAATGGCGTTTGGATTTTAGGGTTTGGCATTGGGTTCATGCTACTGTAGTATTAGGATTATTGGGTACAGTGTTTTTACGTAAGACCTTTTTGTCATGGAGAAGTAATGCTGAACTACTCACGCAAAAACTTTCTGAAATAAACCTAGAAGTCACAGAAGTACAAGCCAAAGTATTGGCAAAAGCCATACGTGCGCCGATGTGGGAATGGCATATTATCTTGGGGTATGCCCTCACTGCATTATTATTGTGGAGAGTGATACTCTTTTTTACCCAAAGTGGCACACAAAATTATCAAAATTTCAAAACACAAAGTATCCATAAAAAGATAGTAAAACTAGAGTATATATTTATCTATAGTGTCTTAATATTTATGGCACTATCAGGTCTAATCATACACTTTTATGAAACGTTAGGACTGCTAAAAGAGACAGCCCATAGTATCAAAGAGATACATGAATTGGTCTTTAATGCTATACTTATTTTTGTACCTCTTCATATTATAGGTGTAATAATCGCCGAAAACCAAGATGAAAAAGGGATTATATCAGATATGATTCATGGAGGAAGCAAGTCTTGATGTAATTTTAGTTATATATTTAAAAACTATAATTTGGAATACACCGATGATAACATTAGCACAATTAGAAATACAACACAATTTTAACTTCCCAAAGCTCTACAAAAGACTCTTTGAATCTGATATGACCAATTGGATGAGAGGGTTTGAAGAGCCTCTTGGCAAAAATCTCACGTGGGCAGAAAATATCTATCCTACTCTCAAAGAGCATCCACCTCTTTTATTACATTCTGGGGGGTCTGACTTTGAGTTACTTACCCCTCATGCCATACTACATTTTGAGTTTCCAAAATCATGGGATACAAAGACCCATCATTTTATCCCTTTTGCTACCACAGCTGAGGGCAATACCTATGCCTTTTATAACCATAACCAAAACCAAAATATAGAAGACTCCCCTATTGTTCTCATTTGGGAAGATGATGAAGCCGAATATATCGCTAAAAATTTTGAAGACTTTATCTTTTGTAAGATGTTACAAGCATCCGATGATATTGACAAAGATGACCTCTATGCAGATTATGGAAAATCCCATCCTATGGAAGCGTATAGAACCGACCTACTCTCGGACTTAAAAAGTATCCGTCCTTACCTCAAAGAAGCGTATATTTCTATCTTAGAGAATGCCTACCAAGGGGAGGTTTTAGAAACCCTTATCTCTTATGGATTTACAACGACAGCACCTATCAAAAATATCCTCAAAGAAACGATTTATTTTGTACAAATGGGTGAAGTATTTGAGCATGAGATTTAATTATCCTGATTGTCTTTTTCTACATTACTTTTTGTAATGTTGTTAAAGTAACCATGGGAGTATAGCCATTTGTAAATATCTGCTACCATAGGTCCTGCTGTACTTCCTCCGTGTCCTCCGTGTTCTACTAACATGGTGACAATATATTGAGGATTGTCATAGGGTGCGTAGGTCGTTATCCATGCGTGAGAACGATGAAAATAAGCTAGTTCAGATTCTTTGAGACGTTTTTTGGTAGATTGGGGAATAGAGGTAACTTGTGATGTACCTGTTTTACCTGCTACAACGATAGGAAGTTTACTCATCGTTCTAAAAGCTGTTCCTCCACGGATATTACACACATCATACATCCCTTTGCGTATCTCTTCCAAATAATGTGCATTAAACTCAATATGTTTTAGCTCAGGTTGTAATACTTTACCATCGATTGTTTTTGCGATATGTGGCACGGCTAGATTGGATGTGGCAAGGAGTCCTGTATACCGTGCTACTTGTAAAGGAGTGACGAGGTCATACCCTTGACCAATAGCAGAAATGACAGTCTCACCTAAGTACCATGGCTCATTAAACCGTTTTCTTTTCCACTGTTTGTCTGGCATAATACCTGAGTACTCTCTAGGTAAATCTACACCTGTCTTGACACCTAACCCAAAGGTTTTAAGGTATTTTGCCATAGCATTAATACCTACTTTTAAACTTTTGTTATAAAAGTACACATCACAGCTCTCTCGTATGGCTTTTCGTAAAGGGACTGTACCATGCCCCCAACGTGACCAACATCTAAATTTATGCCGACTAGAGCCTAATGTAATATATCCATTACAACGTTCTGAACCTTCTAAAATATGAGGTATGGCTTTAGAATATGCTAAAGCCATACCCATTTTAATGGTTGAGCCTGGGGGGTACGTACCATGGATGAGTTTATTGGTAAAAGGGTGTGCAAGATTGGCTTGTAACGCTTTCCATGCTTTAGAACTAATCCCCCCCACAAAAAGATTGGGATCATACGCAGGATAAGAAACACCTGCGAGTATCTCTCCATTGGTTCGCATGACAATAGCTACCCCTGTATGCTCACCAAAACGTTCATAAATCATTTTTTGTAAGTCAATATCTATATTAAGTGTGATATTTTTATTGTCTTTAGGAAGCTCTTTTTCTAAAACTTCTACGGCTTTATTGGTCGCTGTTACTTTTGACACTTCATAGCCTAGACTACCTTGTAAGACGGTATTGTAGTGACGTTCTAGTCCTGTTTTTCCTACTTTTCCTACTTCATTTACCACACTGTCTTTGGCATTTTCTTTTTTGTTTGAGCGTCCTGTATAGCCTACGATATGTGCAGCATATCGTCCATAAGGATAATAGCGTTTTGTTTCAGCTTCTATTTTAATATCTTCTAGTAAAGAGAGCTTTGGATAGGCCCCCATCATATTGGAATAGTGTATAAAATCTACAACTTTAATGTACTTATGATTATAGGGTGAATTGTGCTTTTTATATACTTTACGCATCACTTCTCTATCAAGATTAGGAAAGGTATGTATGAGTTTATCAATAATTTTAGCTAAGCGTTCACTTTTTTGTTTAAAATGAGGTGCGATAGAGAGAGAAAAACCTATCTGATTCATCGCAAGAAGATTACCATTGGTATCCATAATTTCGCCTCTCACGGGCTTGATAAACTGTTGTCGTTCTATATTTTCTTTGGCTAACCCTTCATAATAAAAGTTTGATTTGATACTTACATGATAAAGCCGTGCTACCATTACACCCCAAAACACAAGAAAAATAAAAATAATAAATTTATATTTCATAATAATACCACTATTAACATATCGACCACCAAGGAGTAGAGTAAAATACTATCTAAAAAGACACTCTGGGTCTGGAAGATAAAATCAAAGAAAAATAAAGCACCTAAATAGAATATATCTAATAAAAATACAGATAACAAAGGTCGACATACTTTACAATGCCTAAAGTGCTTTAAAGAAGGATACAGCGTCACATAAAAGACAAAAGAAGAGATAATCGTAAGAAAAAGAGGTAAAGAGAGATTGACTTCAAGATTGATAAGATAGACAATCGCAATCAATAAAGAAGTGGTTTTTCCTTTTTCTAATCCTCTTAAAAGTGTATAAGACATCGCCCCAATAAAAAGAGGTAAAAAAACATAAATAGAGATAAGCATAGGATAAAATAAAATAAACAGATAGATGGCTATCATAAAGATTAGTTTATGCTCTGCCTTTGTTACACGTTCCATATAGTTCCTTCGTTATGATGCTAGTTTATAAATGAGTGCTACTTCATTACATACAGGAAAATGAATACATTTGATACAGTCTGCCCAAATTTTATGCTCAGGAATGACTTCTTTATTAATCTCTTTAAAGTGTAACTTCTCAAAAAATACGGGTAGATAGGTAAGGACAAGTACATCTTCTTCTACACCCAAGTCTTTGGCTTCTTGTAGTGTAAATTCTACCATACGTTTGCCTATAGACTCTCCTCGGTATGATGCATCGACAATCAAACTACGTATCTCAGCTACCCTTTTAGAATGAATATGTAAAGCCGTATATCCTACCAATACATCCTTATTTTTGGCTAAGACATAAGAGCGTATATTGGTCGCTATATCATCATTTGTACGGTCAAGGATAATACCATCTTTTATCTCTTGGGTAACGAGTAATTGCATAGCAGGTATGTCGCTTAGTTTTGCTTTGTGCAGGGTTATCACTCTTTACCCTCTTCTTTATTTTTATCTTTTTTGGGCATATCATCTACAGCAAAAATAGTGTGTAAAATAATTTTATGCACTCTATCATAGCCATTTTTTTTGAGATTGGTTACGGTAATAGAATTTGGAAATTCACGTTTAAGTTTATTGCGTTCTTTTTGATTGAGTTTGTCTATCTTGGTAAACACAGTCAAGTACTGTTGGTCAGGGCGTATAAACTCAGAGATATAGGCTTCTACATCATCATCTATTTTGGCATATGGATGACGTGCATCACGAAGATGAATAAACAAACGGATAGAGACCCGATGCTGTATAAATTCAACTAAGTTTTTTTGCCATACTTCTTTGAGTGTTTTAGATACTTTTGCATACCCAAAGCCTGGTAAATCTACAAAACGCACAGGATAACTCTGTTCATCATAGAGATACCGTGTTTCAAAAAAGTTTATCAGTTGTGTTTTTCCTGGTGTAGCAGAAGATTTTGCTAGATTTTTACGTTGCGTTAGCCCATTGAGTGTAGAACTTTTACCTACATTAGAACGTCCTAAAAAGACTACTTCACTCATATCATCAGGCAAAGAATCAGCGATACTCTGGGCTGATTTAATAAATTTAGCTTCAACTACTCTTGGTAACATCATTATTTCCCTGTTTCTAAAATAAATTTTACGGGCTTAGATTTTGTACCCTCTACATTGCTTTTTCCTGTAATCATATCTACCGTAATCTTATCCCCATTTACGGTATTTCCATTAAGCAAATTTTTGACTTTTGCTTTCTTAATCAAAACATAAACCGATGTGAGTGGATAGTATTCTACAATTTCAGAGTTACCTAGATAGTGTCCTTTCTCATTAGAAAATTCAAAATCTGCATTGCCTATGGCTTTGTACATTTTTGTTTGATTATTGTCATCAAAATAAATGATTATTTTATCTGCTGTAATCCAATCTTTAAGTTGTTTTACTTTAGCATTACCAATAAAATGTATTTCATGATTTAAACTTTTTGCCTGCATAGAATCTGATGTGATTTCAACTTTTCCTGCGAAAGCTACGAATGTGAGGGTAAAAAAAAGTGCTATTTTTAAAAAATTCAATGTAAACCTTTGTGATAATATATTTAAAGCATTATAGCGATATTTACTTTTCAACTGTATAAACTATCGCATCAATCACCGTACCATAAGCTTCTTTACTGCGTGTATTATACGTTAAAGTATCACCAAAGACTATATTTTTGGCTCGTGTTGCGATATAGGGTGATGTAATATTCAATATTTCTGTATCTTGGTCATACTCAGCTTGTTCTGTTTCACAGTTATATCCTTGAGAATCCTGAAAGATAACATTGCCTTCAAGGTAGATAATACTGCCTTTATATCTACCTTTTTGGGCAACCAAAGACTCTATCTTTTCGGTTTGATACTTAAGGTTATCAATACTTAATATACCACTATCACGCATCCCATACGTACCATAAGCAATGGCTTGTAACTTTGTTTTGTCTACTTCTCTAAATGTTGTATAGCTAAACTCTAACTCTTTGGTAAATTTTTCAGTTTTTTCTATCGTACTAGCGAGTTCTGTTGTAAAAGAAACCAGTGTAATCATAATGATACTCACAAATAATAGGAGTTCTATTCTCAATCCCATAAGGCTAAATACTCTTTCTCTAATCTCTCTTCTATGATAAGATACTCTATCATTTCACGCACAGCACCATCTCCACCTTTTTTGGTCAATATCACATTGGCTATTTTATCTACATAAATACTTGCATCACGAGGAACAAATGAAATTTTTGCTAATTTTAACATTTGTAAATCATTTAAATCATCGCCTATCACTGCTATATTTTCCATAGTAAGGTCTAGCTTGATGAGTAGCTTTTCTAAGACTTCTCTTTTGTTATGAATCCCTTGATAAAAATGCTCTATATGCAACTCTTTGGCACGGCGTTCTACGATTTTGGAGCTTCTTCCTGTGATAATGGCTACTTGTTTACCCAACTTCTTCCATGACACGATAGCCAAACCATCCTTGACATTGAAAGATTTAATCTCATCTCCCTCTTGACTATAGGTAATACGGCTATCTGTCATGGTACCATCGACATCAAGGACTATGAGTTCTATATTCATAGGACACCTTTTGTACTAGGAATCCCTGCACGTTCATTGGGTGTCACAGCACGACGAAGTGCCACTGCCAATGCTTTAAATGATGCTTCTATGATATGGTGTTTATTTCTACCACGATGACATACAAGGTGAAGTGTCAGAGGAAGGTTAAAAGCAAAAGCTTTAAAAAACTCTTCGACAAGCTCTACATCAAACTGCCCTACCTTACCCTCAAGAGGAAGCTCAAAGACAAGATAGGCACGATTTGACAAATCAATATCACAAGAGACACTCGCTTCATCCATTACCACCGTTGCGTTACCAAAACGTTCTATACTTTGGACTGGATAAATTGCTTTTCTAAATGCTTGACCTATCACGATACCCACATCTTCTACCGTGTGGTGATCATCAATATGCACATCCCCTTTACACGTTACTTCCATATCGATATGGGCATGTTTGGTAAATGCTTCTAACATATGGTCATAAAATCCTACACCTGTATCTATCTTGGCTTGACCTGAACCATAAAGGTTTAGTTTTACCATTATTTGTGTCTCTTTGGTTTCTCTGCTTACTGCTATCATCACTATTCCTTTTATGCTAGTTTCGTATTATAAATGCACCTGTTAGGTCTTGACTATTTTTAAAATCACGTGCTTCTTGCTCTGAACCAAAGCCCATTAACCATACTCTATATAAAGGTGCTGCATCTTCTGTATTAAAGTGTTTTATCACAGGGGTATACCTTCCATAACAAGAGAGATACATTTTTTTGGTTTTATACGCACCCTTGCGAGACTTAAATGCCCCAATTTGTACCCCAAAATCAGAGAGTGTTACACGTGTTTGAGTATGGGTACGAATCGCTTCTGCGATGCGTTCTTTAGACTCTACTTTACCTGCAAATCCTACTACTTCTATCGATACCTTTGCAATTCCTACACTATCTAGCCCTATTGCCTTACCCGCAGCATAGGAGCAATCAATAATACGACCACTCACAAAAGGACCTCTGTCATTGATGCGTACTATCGTACTTTTACCATTTCTTTTATTGCGTACTTTTACCATTGTATCCATAGGCCATGTCTTATGTGCGGCTGTATGTCCATTCATATTATATATTTCGCCGTTGCTTGTTTTCTTGCCATGAAAATTAGGACCATACCATGAGGATATACCCTGCATGACCTGCCCTACCTCAACATAACTAGGATAATATTTTTTACCCATTACACGATAAGAATGCATCGTAGCTCTATGGGTAGCAGCACTGGTATATTGTGTGGCTTTTGGATTACCCTTTGCTTCATGTTTTTGAGAACATCCACCTAAAAACAATAAAAAACAAAAAGATAAAAGATAAAAACCAGTTCTCATACACACCTCTATAGATACACAGTATTAAAGAGTTATTATCCCTTTATTTGACTTTACTTTTGCTTGTTGTACCTCTGGAAAATATCTTTTGATACAGGGATGAGCAACAAAGCATCAAGAGTCAAAAAAGAATATTTTAAATGATTGGCTCTTTTAATCGCTTCTACTTTGGAGTCATATTTGTGAGCAATACTCTCCAAACTATCCCCTAGTTCTACATGATAAGAGAGCTGATACAAATATTTTGGAGGCATTATTTTACTTTTTATGTCTACCGTATTTTTAGGCATCTCATAGCGTAAATAAAATGCATAGATTTTATTGACAGGGATACTTATCTTATAGACTTTTTTTATTTTAGGTAAATAGAGTCCTTTATATTGTCTATTGAGTGCTAAGAGTGTCTCATCTTTCATAGAGAGTAATTTGGCTAGATACAACAGTGAAGTACCTCCTGATACTTCTACTTGAATCAAGTCACTTCCATAGCTTCCAAAATCTAAAATATTTTTCTCTCCTATGAGTGCTACGAGTAAAATCTTTTTCATATAAAGCCGTGTTTCTTTAGGAAGATACTTCAAATTGTCATCTATTAAAATGCTCAAATCATCCGTCCTAGCATCTCTTAAGGCTTTTTTCATACAGCCCTCGCCACAGTTGTATGCCATCGCTGCTAGATACCATTTACCAAACTGTTTATGAAGTTTATTAAGATAGGTAATCGCTGCTGATGTGGCACTCATCGCATCATAACGCTCATCATAATTATTGCATACTTCTAAATTATAATGCTTCGCAGTCGCTGGCATAAACTGCCATAACCCTACAGCCTTTTTAGCAGACACAGCATCTGTTAAAAACCCTGATTCTACCATAGAAAGATAGATAAACAAATCACTCATACCATCTTTGAGAAGTAGCCCCTGCATCATAGGTAAGAGCATTTTACCTCTTTTGAGAGAGCGTTCATAAAAGTGCCTAAGTCTCTTCTCATTTTCGGAGACAAAGGCAATGAAATCATCATCATAAAGATAAGACTCATCCACATCAAATTCATGAAAGACATAGCTATAGTTAGGATACTTTTTTTCTAAAGATAGGGCATATCCCCTCGTAGAGAAGAGCGTAAAAAATAAGAGTAAAAAGACGCTAACATATCTAAAAAGATTCTTCACGCTACACTAAAACCTAAAGAGTGTTTTGGCATTGTTACTCGTAAGGGTGGCTATCTCGTGGGGAGATAAATCACAAAGTGTACTCATCTTTTGGGCAATAAAGGTCGTATAACTAGGCTCATTACGCTTACCTCTATGTGGCGTAGGGGTAAGATATGGGGCATCTGTTTCTAGTAGTAGTCTATTTTGAGGGATTTTAGGATAAACATTGATAAGCTTTTTGGCATTTTTAAAGGTAATAACCCCTCCTATGCCATAATAAAAGTTCTTTTTTGCCAATTTTAACAAAGATTCATCGGCATTATAACAATGCAAAACACCCCCCTCTTCTCCCGCGTACTCATCTAAAAGAGCCAGACAATCAGCAGTAGAATCACGCACATGAATGATAAGAGGTTTTTTCATCTCTTTTGCCCATAATATTTGGTCTATAAAAACCTCTTTTTGCATCTCTTTTTCTTTTACAATTGATTCATCCGTCTCAGGTAAACGGAAATAATCCAAACCACATTCACCAATAGCCACACATTTAGGATGTAAAACAAATTGTTCTAAATACGCCTTATCATACGCAGAAGCATCATAAGGGTGTACGCCTACAGAAAAATAAATCTCTTCATACTTGTCAGACAATGCCACAGCCCTTTCCAAGGTCAAATGGTCTGCCCCTGGGATAATATATTTTTCTACCCCATTGTCTTTTGCATTTTGTAAAACTTGTTCTATATCATCTCTATACCGTGCATCATCAAGATGGCAATGTGTGTCTATTATCATAAAAGTAACCTTATTTTAAAAGTTGGATATTATAACTAAAAAATACATAGACACATACAAAAGAATAAGGTAATTATCGTTATAATTTAGTGAAAATAACTCTAAAAAATAATTCTAATTAAAAAAGGAAAAACTATGACCATGATTATCATTGGAGTATCTGTTATTGTTTTACTTATCATCGCATTTGTGATTTATAAAAGTAAAGATAAACAAATAACAAATCAACAAGAGAGTATCCCTAAGGTTGATACTCCCAAACAAAAAGACCTTCCTTCTTGCCAATACCCACCTTTTAGTCATGCTAGACTTATCGAGATGGGGCTTAGTGATGAAGAGTCCAAAGAGTTTGTACAAGAACTTATCCCCCAATTATTGACACAAATTTCACTGATTCAAAATGCCATACCCCTATCTAATTTTAAAGAGATAGAACGATTAACACATAGTATCAAAGGCTCAGCTACTAATCTAGGTACAGGAGGGATTTCTGATTTACTTGTTGAATTTAATACATACCTCAAAAACGATGAAAACATGATAGACAAAGATATTGTGCATATTTATTTAGAATACCTCATACACTATACCCAGAAACTACAAAAAGAGTATAACTAAGACCTCAATTTTTTGGCAAACTCTATCGCTTCATTGGTAGGATTTTCTCCTGCTATGATACGTGCTATTTCTATAATACGACCTTTATCTTCTAGCACCGTAGCCTGACTATATTTACCTTCTTTGCTTACGATGATATGTTGGTCTGCTTTAGCCGAGAGATGGGGCTGATGCGAGATAGCAAAGACTTGATACACCGTAGAGAGAGTATGAATCATATTGGCAATGGCTATAGATTCATCTCCACTCACATTGGCATCTATCTCATCAAGTATAAGGACACCTTGTTGGCTAGATTTTTTTCCTTTTTCTGACATGGTAGAAGCCATCAATGCCAAACGGACACGGTTAAACTCTCCTCCACTAAGCGTTATAGCCTTTGAGTCTCCTAAGTGTATCTCTACTCTATCTATACCCCTACTTTCTAAATCTTTAGCTGTAAAAACAAACTCTAACGCTGGTAATTTTAATGTTGTCAAATAGGTAGCTAAAGATTTTTCAAGTACTTTGGCTTCTTTTTGCCGTGCTTGTGAAAGTTTGGAAGATAGTATACGAAGCTCTGTATATTCTAAAGATAAAAATGATTCTAACATACTTTTGTCTTGTTCTATATTTTGGTAGCCTAAGAGTTCTTTTTCTTTTTTTTGTTGATAAGACAAGGCTTCTTCTATAGAACCATAACGGTTTATCAGTGTTGTTAAGTCACTTAGTCTATTGAGTACCTCTTCTACATCTACTTCTTCAAGCTCATCTGCTAAGTTTTCTGTCTCTTCAAAATCAGCACGAAGCTGATTCATCGTATCTGTAAACATAGAAGCATCTTTATCCAAAAGCCTATATACCTCTTCTACATTGGCTTCTAGTGCAAAAATAGACATCGCTCCTGCTAGTGCATCTTTTATCTTATCTATACGAGAGAGATGTTGTTTTACTTTTAGAAGTTCTTCTTCTTCTCCTATACGAGGAGAGATAGAACGTATCTTTTCTACTTCATACTTTGCATACTCTACCAATGATGCTAATTTAGATTCATCCTCTTTTATCTTGGCTAATTCTGATACTTTTTGCCTATATAAGGTATATCGTTTGCTATATTCTTTAAAAAGTTTTTGGAAGCGTTTGTCTTTATTGACCAATTGCGTATCAAGCATCTCTACTAAGGTATCAGAATCAAAACCCCCTTTATCTCGTACCGAAAGGTACTGTACATAAGGGGTAAACATCTCTCTCAATATTTTTTTAGAAATATTTTGCCCTTCTATAAGGTAACGAAGCTTTTCTTTTTTAAGTGTTTTTAGCGTGAGTGTCTCTTCTAACTGATACGATTCATCTCTTAAAGTAGATGGTTTATCTATAGTGATTTCACACAAAGAAGCAGCCCCTTGTGTGCTATACCCAAACCCTGTCAATATCGCAGACATGAGTACAGATTTACCTGCACCAGAAGGGCCTGTAAGTACCACCAATCCTTTGTCAAACTCTAATTCTACTTCCTTAAAAGTAACAAGGTCACGTAAGTATAGGCGTTCTACCAAAGCTTATCTCCCCAATGTAGTTTTTCTCTAAGCACAGAAAAGTAATTACGCTCTCTTCTATGTAAAAGTTTTGCACCTTTTTTAGCACCTTCGATAAAGAGTACATCACCCTCCTCCATGGCATACACTTCTTGCCCATCTATCGTAGCAATGGCTTCATATTTTTCGGTATCTAACTCGATACTAAAGTCAGCAGGGACGACCAAGGGTCTTTGATTGGCTAAAGAATGTGCCAAAACAGGGGTAATGATAAATGCCTTCGTCAAAGGATATACCACAGGGCCTCCTGCTGCTAGATTGTATGCTGTAGAGCCTGTAGGCGTAGAGATAATCAATCCATCTCCACGGTACGAGTTAAATCTTTCTCCAGAGATAGAGGCATTGACTTGTACCATCTTAGAGGGTTTAGGACTACTAATAACCACATCATTAAAAGCAAAAAAGCTTTCTGATGTGCCATTCCTTTTCTCGATACGCCCTGCTATCATCATCCTATCATCGATACGATAGACATCCAAAAGCAATTGATTTAAAAACAATTCTACATCATCAATAGTAATATCTGCTAAAAACCCTAAAGTCCCTGCATTAATCCCTACCACTGGTTTATTAAAAGCATAACTTTTACGTACCAATGATAAAAGTGTGCCATCACCCCCTAAAGAGACTAAAAAGTCTGATTCTTCACACATTTTATCAAAAGGTACACCCTCTAGCCCTATCATCTTTGCAGAATGTTCGGCTAGTAATACAGCTATACCCTTGGCTTCAAATTGAGACTTTATACGAATATAAAGTAATCGTATGGCTGGGTCATCGGGTTTCAATACAAACCCTGCTATTTTTATTTTATCTAATTTTTCACTATACATATCATCTCTCTCAAGCTTTAATAGCGTTAGAATATCATAATATTGCTTTGTGGGTAAGAAATCTTTCAAATTGGCATATAATTCTAAACAATATTTAGCTATAATCAACTCCATATTAACAAATTAGGATTGCTTGTGAGAACACATTATTGTGCAGAAATTAACGAAAAACATATTGGTGACACTGTCACTGTAGCAGGTTGGGTTTCTAGCCGTAGAGACCATGGTGGACTCATATTCATCGACCTTAGAGATAAAGACCAAGTCATACAACTCGTCTGTGACCCAGCAGACAATGTAGAGGTACACACTGTAGCCTCCGAAGTCAGAGACCAGTTTGTCATTGTGGCAACGGGGACAATGAGAGCCAGAGGAGAAGGACTTGAAAATCCTAAACTCAAAACAGGTAAAGTAGAAATGGTAGTAGATACATTAATCATTGAAAACCGTTCTAAACCTATGCCTTTTGAACTCAATGATAACAAAGTCAACGAAGAGATTAAACTAAAGTACCGTTATCTTGAACTAAGAACACAAAAAGCCTATGATATTTTTAAGCTTCGTTCCAAAGCCACGATTGCTACACGTAATGCCTTAGATGCATTAAACTTCTTAGAAGTAGAAACACCTATTATTACCAAATCCACACCAGAGGGAGCCAGAGATTATCTTGTACCATCTCGTGTGCATGGAGGAGAGTTTTATGCCCTTCCTCAATCACCACAACTCTTTAAACAGCTTTTAATGGTCGGTGGATTTGATAGATATTTTCAAATAGCAAAATGTTTTAGAGATGAAGACCTTAGAGCAGACAGACAACCAGAATTTACACAAATAGATGTCGAGATGAGTTTTTGTGACCAAGAAGATGTCATTGGTGTAGCAGAAGACCTTATCTATAATATCTTTAGTAAATGTGATTTTGATATTCCTAAGAAATTTACACGTATGACTTATGCTGATGCCATGGAAAACTATGGTTCAGACAAGCCTGATATGCGTTATGACCTCAAAATGGTAGATGTGATTGATATTTTTGAGCGTTGTGATAATGAGATTTTCTCAAATATCGCAAAAGACCCCAAAGCCAACCGTATCAAAGCCCTCAAAGTACCCAAAGGGGATGAGATATTCTCCAAAAGAGAGATGAAAAAGTTTGAAGAGTATGTACGTAAATTTGGAGCATCAGGTCTAGGCTATTTTCAGATGAAAGAAGACGGACTCAAAGGACCTTTGGCTAAATTTTTTACAGAAGAAGACATTCAAGCGATTATCCAAAGATGTGAACTTGAAGTAGGTGACGCTGTATTCTTTGGTGCAGGAAAGAAAAAACTTGTACTTGATTATATGGGACGCTTTAGAATCTTCTTAGCAGAACACGAAAAACTAGACCTCATTGATCAAACAAAATTTGAATTTTTGTGGGTCATGGATTTCCCTATGTTTGAAGTCGAAGATGGCAAAACCAAAGCCATGCACCATGCCTTTACCATGCCACAAACAGATGAAAATGGTCAAATCGTATATGACGATATTGAAGACTTAAAATCTATCGCCTATGATATAGTCCTCAATGGTACAGAACTTGGTGGTGGATCTATCCGTATCCACAAAGAAGCACTTCAAAAAGAAATCTTTGCACTTATGGGCATCCCTGATGAGGAAGCCCAAGAGAAGTTTGGCTTCTTACTAGAAGCCTTCCAATTTGGAGCACCCCCACACGGTGGATTTGCACTTGGTCTTGATAGACTCATCATGCTCATGACGCATTCATCTTCTATTAGAGAAGTCATCGCATTCCCTAAGACCCAAAAAGCACAATGTCTTCTTACCCAAGCCCCAAGCCCAGTAGAAGAAGAACAGCTTAGAGACTTGAGTCTAAGACTTAGACAAAGTACAAAAGCATAAAAGCATAATTACACTATAAAAGGAAAACTATGAAAAAACTATTTTTAATCATCGGAGCCCCTGGTTCTGGCAAGACAACAGACGCAAGTATCATCGCTAAAAACAATGAAAACATCGTACATTACTCCACAGGTGATATGCTTAGAGAAGAAGTAGGAAGTGGCAGTGATTTGGGTAAAGAGATAGAATCATACATCTCTAAAGGTGCATTAGTACCCTTACAAATCATCGTAAATACTATCGTCTCAGCCATCAATCAAGCCCCTGTAGATGTTGTCCTCATAGATGGCTACCCAAGAAGCGTAGAACAAATGAATGCCTTTGATACCCTAGTAGAAAAAGAAGATAATATCGACCTACTCTCAGTCATCGAAGTAAGAGTAAGCCAAGACATAGCCAAAGAGAGAATCCTAGGACGAGCAGCCGATGCCAAAGCAGGAGAAGAAAGAAGCGATGACAGCATCGAAGTCTTTTGGGATAGAATGAAAATCTACACAGACCCCCTAGAAGAAATCCAAGCCTTCTACACAGAAAAAAACCTCCTAAAAGTCATCTCAGGCGAAAGAGCCTTAGAAGTAGTCGTAGAAGATATGGAAGGATTTGTAAAATCTAAAATTTAACCCCGTTCACCCCTCCTCTACTTACTAGCAGACCGTTGGGTCTGCTCTTTTTTAAAAGGAACCTTATTTGTTTCCTATTCTAAAAAATGAGAACTTGAATTAAATCGTAAATACATAAAAGATAAAAATACTATAAGGGCATACCTTTCTACACAACTCAAAGTTCCATACCCATCATATCCCCGATTTGTTCTTTAAAGGTAAAAAGTGATTCAACATCGTAAATACTTAAAACATTCATCATCTTCATAAAAACCCAAAGACC
>Ga0256838_1000815_pt1 | contig 16561 bp, 14 predicted proteins | sample 4571419metaG_FD_185978 | JGI IMG/M metagenome (GOLD analysis project Ga0256838, IMG submission 185978) | Hydrothermal vent microbial communities from Guaymas Basin, Mexico - 4571-419 | ecosystem: Environmental > Aquatic > Marine > Hydrothermal vents | place: Mexico: Guaymas Basin | collected...
GTTTACATCCCCTATGGGTACCATACAAACTGCAAGAGTTCTCTATAGTTCTAAAATAATTATACCATACTTCTCACATACCCGTCAAGCCCTCTGATGAAAATGGGGTTTTTTAGGATTCCACACTATGCAACCTGAGACTCGAGCAATTTTGAAGAAGATAATACTTTCTATCTCTAGTAGTTAGAAATTCCAATTACCTTTTGACACTATAAATTGCTTTAAAAATTATTATCATTATTATTAACTTTCATTATTTGATTTTATAACTTTTCTTATGATCTTCATTTCTTTTTTATCAAGGATATAGTCTTTACCATTCTCAAATTTATCCCACAAATAACCGAAAGCATAAGTATATATCAAACCAATTACAAAAGATATTAAGAGTGAAAAGTAGAAATTGGCAAATTGAAAGATAAATGATAATCGAAAAACGAACCATAAACCAATGGTAGTAATAAATGCGTTAAAGTAATTAAATCCTGCTGTTCTGAAGTTATAAGGTGTATTATATTTATCCAAAAAATTAGGATTGTAAAATCGGTAATAAAAATAATGTAATAACACTACTATTGCCATAAAAATCATTAATAATATAAAAGATTTAATAATGCTTTTTCCATAACAAGGAAGAGTTCTGAAAAAATAATAATAAGCAAGTTCTATAAGAGTTGCTTCTGTAAAAAATGTTGTAAACATCATAAAATATTTTGTTTTTTTCATCAATACTGCGGTGGTAAACAAGGAGATGGTATACATTGTAGATAGATAAGTAGCAGCTAAATCTAACACGGGATTTCTGAATCCTCTAAATCGATGCACTTTTTCTTCCCCCTTTATTTGAATTTGTATGTTTTGTTATGGAAGATAAATATCTTTTCTTACTACAATTCCTTGTGATGTATCCAGTTCATATTGTTTTCCATCTCCGAATATATTCCATATTAATCCAAATAATGCCATTAGTACAACTCCTATGACCGCCGAACTAAAATATAGCATAAAATAAATGGTTACATTACTTTTAACTCCAACAATTTTATTTAACTCATATATTAACCATGCTGTTATGACAAATAGTATAAAATCATATCCATTTAATCCTAAAAGCATTTTTCCTGATGAATATCTAAAAAAGAAGGTAGAACCTCTGACTTTATAATAGAAGAAATAAATTAGTAGTATAACAAACATGCTTGCAAGGGTATATTCTACTGAACGGATTAACACTTGTTGATAATTATTTCCTCCTCCATTATTGAGTAAATACCAGAACCAAAATTCCTCAGCAAGAAGAGTTTCTACAAAAAAGGTAGATCCGAGCATATAATATTTGGTTATAAAACGGGATAAATTGATAATAACTCATGCTACTCCCGCCACCACTACAAAATGAGTTTCTATTAATATCACCCTTGGATCTCTGTGTCTGTGAAATCTACTCATTAATTATTCTCTCCTCTTACTTATTCTTTTTAATTTATAGAAATCTCCATTTTAATGATATGTTTTAAAAACATTTAATTTATATTCTTACGTTAAAGAAACAAGAATTAATATTTGACATATAAAGGAAATGTAGAGGAGTAAGATATTGAATAAAATTACGCAAAGTTCTTTTCATAATAGTTTAAAAACAATGATCGTATAGCAAAAAAATGGTAAAATGAATGACAGGGAAAATATGAGAGATAATGGATCAAGATTTCTAAATATCTATATAAGAAAAACTTTTAATACGAGAGAAATATTGGTTTTCCGTTAAATTTAATTTTGTTGAAAAAATTGATAAACAAGAAATAAAAATAGATAAATTACATACGTTAAAATACTCTAACTTAAAAGTTAATAATGAAAATATTAGTATTATAATAAAAATGGTCTATATATTTTTTCTCATTTTTATTTTTAGATACAACTTTTTTATTTCTACATTTATATAAGTGGATGGTTTATTATAGATGGTTTAACGGGATAAAGATAATTAATCAGAAGAAAACACAGGAAACATGTATTTATTTTACGAATATGGGAGACAATCCAAGTGTTGTTAGGTAACATGCCGTTCTGATAACGAAAGTAAAAATATTTAAAGAAAAAAGAGTTAAAACAACTTCTAAACGAAATAGAAAGGGGGATAAAACAAAAAGAAAGAATAATTTATTACAATGATAAAAAATCTATTGATTTTTAATAAATAAAAGGAGGAGATAATAATGCAAAGAGAAAAGGAAACAAATTTAATAGAATATATAGTAAGCAGACTAGAACCTGTATCTATAACGAAAATATCGAAAATAGTTTTTCTTATTGATTATTTCCATGCCAAAAGATATGGGAAACAGTATACAAGATATATATATCATCAATATTTTTTAGGTCCCTTTGATAGCAATATCTATAAAGATTTGCAGTATTCTGAACTTGCAGGAAATATCATGGTGTCCACCAAGAGTTTTTGCGAGGATGGTAAAATAGTAAAAAAGATTCATTTCCTATATATAGGAGACAATAATATTTTTCTAGATGAAGATATAAAAACAATAGCAGATGAGGTTATTTCCCAATTTAAGGAAAAAAATATAGATGAGATCCTTGAATATATTTTTTCTTTAGAGGAAGTGAAAAATGCGGAGTTTTCTGATATTATAAAAATGACAAATGAAGGATATGATAATATCTCTCCCTCACTAAAATAAGAAGATTACTACTTTATAGATGTAGTTTACCCAGATATAAAGAGATACCTATAATCTATAAATATTAAAGTCAATTTTTTCTCTTTTTGTATACAAAAATACTGAAAATTACCTCTAAAGAAGATTTATAGTTATTAAATCGGGTAATAATAAAGTAAAAAATTTTATCCATTAATTTGGTAGTATTGTTTATACTTGCGAATATAGAAAAATAACAGCAAATAGCATGGTATAAAAGTAGTTTTTAAATAATGCTTGTAAAATATAGTTATAGTTCTATTTTTGTTTTTTTGTTATTCTTCATTAATATTATTTTTGTAAAATAAGAGATTAGATATTATCGGTAAAGGGCAAATGTTTCTGCCAGTATTCCTATCAATCACATTTTTCTCTTTATTCCTACTTTTGTTTTTAGATATGAAAAAGATCATAGGAAGATTAGAAATAAGAAAATATAAATAAAAATTGGTGAGCCGTGCAGGGCTCGAACCTGCGACCCCCGGCTTAAAAGGCCGGTGCTCTACCAACTGAGCTAACGGCTCACCTATGGAGACCCTGGGAGGACTCGAACCTCCATCTGCGGATCCGTAGTCCGCCATGCTATCCTGTTACACCACAGGGCCTCATTATAGTTTTATACTTGGCTCCGGGGGAGGGACTCGAACCCTCAACCAACGGATTAACAGTCCGCTGCTCTGCCGATTGAGCTACCCCGGAACCTTTTGGTAGCCCCAGCGGGAATTGAACCCGCACCACCGGCTTGAAAGGCCGGTATACTAACCATTATACGATGGGGCCATCGTTGGTAGGCCCGGGAGGATTTGAACCTCCAACCTTCCGGTTATGAGCCGGTGGCTCTACCACTTGAGCTACGGGCCTACCTTTGGTGGGAGGGGACGGAATTGAACCGTCGACACAAGGATTTTCAGTCCCTTGCTCTACCAACTGAGCTACCCTCCCATGTTATTTTACACTAAAAAAGGCAGGGATTTATTCTCCCTGCCCCTTATAGTCTTTTCTTTGTTTTACAGCAAAACATAAGGAGGCAGGGAAATGTTTAACCATTTTTCTTTAAATTCCTTTATATTAATCATCCTTATCCTCCTTTTCGTTTTTCTAATTTTATTATACTTTATATTTTACTATTTGTCAACCCCTTTATAGGGAGTACTATCACATTATAGGTGATAAACAAATATACCGCAATCTACCATTTATTATAATAATGGTTAAAAGTTTGAAAAAATGTTATAACATAAGAATTGCACCCATCTCTAAGAATAGTTAAAAATAGAATAGAACATGGGTGAGTGGTTTTTTACATGATATAATAAAAGAAGAAACTAACAGGGGGGATAATAGACATGAATATAACTCATTTGTTTATAAAAATATTATTAGGAGTATTATTATTAACCACCCCACAATGTATAAGTCTAATGTTAGTTTCCCCTTTTGTTGTGAAAACAACATCTTTTAAGAATTCTAATATAGAAGTTGATAATACAATTACAAAAATTATTTCAATCGAAAAGAAAGAAGAGACTAAAAAATGGAGTGGTATTAGAAAAAACATAGTAGATGGAAACAATATAAAAGTATATGTCAATAATGTAGAAATGGAACATAGTAATTCTTATAAAACCGTATCTTATATTTATGGCAATAGTAGAAAAGGAACAATGGTCAGTGGAGTTGTTAATAAAAAATTATATGTATATATTAGAAACCATCCTGAAATTGAAAAAAAGAATTCGTTAATTTTTAAAGTGTTTTTAGTTCTTATTTTCATGATCGTTATTGGAATTATCATTTTAATTCTGCGACGTTTTTCGTAAAAAAACATCTGCAATTTCTATTCAGACTTTTTCAATTTTACCTATACTGTTTGTGTATTTATCGTTTTACCAATATTTAGATAAATTATTTTGTTAAGAAGATTCACATATATATTTTGACATACTTATAAAAAGTTCATAATCTTCCTATACTTTTGTTATTAGGAAATATAACAAAGCATTCCCATTTAAAAATTTTTCCTGAACAGTTTTTCCAAAAAGCATACCAATTAGGAAAATTTCAAATATATAAACAAACTTTTTACTTTTTTCTTAGGTTCAATTTTATCTTCAAACTTTTTCACTTGTAAAGAGTTTTTCTTTTATTCTTTTTAAAACCCTGATGATTTACGCCTTTTTTTCTGAGCAATAATTTTTAATTTTTTCAAGTTTTTCAAAGAAACGGCAATTTTTAAATCTCTTTTATAAATATTCACGAGAAAAATAAACATCTAGGATTATGAAAAAAACCTTGACTATTTCTGCAATAGAAAATTTTTTAATTTTTTTCTTCTTAATATTGGGATTGTTTGTATTTATGTTGTATGTTGTACAAATCTCTTTAACCTTCGTTACAACCTTCTTCTTTTTATCTTCCATTTTTATTGCAATATGAATAAAAATATTATAAAAGGAATATTTCTTTTGTGCCATCAATAAAACAAATATTAAGGAGAATAATTCGTAGGATACTATCAAGGAAAATAACACCTAATTTGGGCATATCAAAATAAGTAGAAAACATATTAACTGTAACTAAGAGATAAGAAGGAAAATCCGTGTTTTTAAATTTATCAATTAAGTAATTATTAGGAAACGCATGTTAAAAACTTCTTACAATACATTTCGATAATGAAGAGTATAAAATACAAAAAATCACCTATAATTCGCAGGTTTTTATTTTGTTAATACCCTGCTCTTCCCATTTCTTCTATCTCATCTATCGCATTATATACTTCGGAAATAATGTTATCTGCTTCTGGACTTTCTCCCAAGATATCGTATAAATTTTTGCCTATGTTTTTACCTCCTGGATTTATTATAATAACAACTACATCTTCCTTTACTTCTGCAAAAGAAATCCACAAATTTTCCCATTCGTCTGAATTGTTTGCTTCCTCTATTTTTTCTATAGATTTTTCTTTTACTTCTTCCCATTCTTTATCTATTTGAACTTTTGTAAAAGGACCATAATATGTAGGTTCTATATTTTCATGTGGACTAATGATGAGTTCTATATTTTCGGTAGAAATATCAAATTGAAAAATACATGTAATCATTTTCTTCCCACCTCTCTGATGTAAGAAAATATAGAAATTAGCAATGTTATAGCACCAGTATACTTAAAAATTAACTCATCATCTAAATAATACATTACTTATTTATCATGCAAATCAAATTTTTTATTCTTTTTTAATTTTATTTCCGTTTTTTCTACCTCCGCAATATTTTGCGGTATAACAAAAGCATCTTTAAGTTTTTCCCAATCAGAGTCCCGTAAAGTAAGTATTTTATTTAGATAAATGCTCACATAACAATCATTGATTTTTGTTTCTACAGCTTTAGATAAATTTTGTTTGGTTATTTCTATATATTTAGCATCTATATCAATACCTATATACTGTCTTCCTAGTCTTTTAGCCGCAACAACAGTAGTCCCCGTACCCACAAAGGGGTCAAAAACAATATCTCCCTCATCTGTTGTCATAAGAATAAGGCGCTCTAATAAAGGGATGGGTAATTGACAAGGGTGTTCATTTCTTCTTTTTCTATGCTTGATCCTATGAATATCAGTCCAAACATCTGAAAGCAGCGGACCATACGGATGCATTTTCTTCTTTTTTCCACCGTAATCTTTTAGAATATTTCCACACTTTCTACATCTTTTATGTGGACCTCTTATATCATAAAACTTAAACCCCTTAGATTTAGTATACCACAGTATTCCGTAATGACTGGGAAGCAAAGTCTTCCCTAAGGGAGACCCCATAGCGTCCCACACTATCCAGTGCCTGAAATGGGCAATGTCATCAAGGTAGCCGGCAAACTTTATTAACCACTTTGGTATATTATGAACAAAAATTGAACCAGAAGGCTTAGTTATTCTAACTAATTCCTTTAACCAAAGTCTACTCCAGCTCAAATACTCTTCTACGGTTTTATTATCTCTATACGAATTATATTGTTTTTTTAGATTGAAAGGAGGATCTGCAAAAGACATATCTACATAGTTGTCAGGTATTTGACGCATAATCTCTATTGCATCACCTAACAAAATATTATTTAACAATTCAGAAGACATCTATCTCACCACCCTTAAAGAGCATTTTCACGAAATGTAAATATATAGTCAAAAGTACTTACCATTCCCTTTAATCTGTCATATCTAACAAACCAATCAATATTATCATAAACGAAAACATTTCCATAAACATCAATAAACCGTTTTATTTCTGTTCCTATAAGGATATCTTTGTTTCTTCCTTCCAATAAAAAGTGGAATACATACCATTTATTGGAAAAATTCACTTTCCCCTTTATTGGTTCAATAATTTTACAGCCAGCAAAAATTAAAACGAATATGTCCATAATAATTCCTATTATTATGCAAGTTTTCATTTTAAAATTATACATTCTATTTTCTTTTCATAATAGATAGCAAAAGTTAAGTAAAAATTATTAATGCTAACTTAAATTCAAATTTCTCATTATAATGTTTATATTCTAGTTCTGAGACAATCATATACTTCTTTCCTAAGATTCAGTTTGGTTTGGAAAAGAGGATAATTTTTGTAGATTGTAATATGAGAGAAATTTTGTTGTAATAGTTTTTTCAATAAAATGGTATATACTTTACAGAACTTAAAAACATAAAAATAAGGAGGTGTTGCCATATGAGTATGATAATGGTAACAAGAACATTAGATCAGGCGATGGAAATAGGAAAGAAAATTGCTGTAAAAAACAAAGATAGCAAACTTACCCCTCAACATGTATTAATTGCTTTATTGGGAAACGAAAAGACAAACACATCGAAAATCATTGATATCATAGGAATAGACATAGAAGAACTAATTAATGCTCTTCTTGTAAGTATTGATGTAGAAAAAGAGGAAAATGTTTATCCTATAATTACTTCTTCCTTAAAAAACATTTTATATCAGGCACAAGAAATTGCATTTAAATTAGGATTAGATATTGTTTCTGACGAAATATTCTTACTTTCTGCTGTAATGTATGACAATAAAATAAAAGAAGTGTTTGCGAAATTTGGTATTACTGAAGAAGATATTCTCACTATTATTTCTTATATCTATCAAGGAGTCTCTCCCAAGGTACTAAAACAACATTACAATAAAGAGATTAAAACAGGAAAAAGTAAACAGAAAAAAGAAGGAACTCTTGAAGAATTTGTTGTTGACTTAACAGAACTTGCTAAAGAAGGGAAATTGGATCCTGTTATAGGTAGAGAAAAAGAAATTAAAAGGGTAATGCAAATTCTTTCCCGTAGAACAAAGAATAACCCTGTGCTTATAGGTGAGCCAGGAGTTGGTAAAACTGCCATTGTTGAAGGACTTGCTCAACGTATTGCTGAAGGAAATGTGCCTGATATTCTTAAGAATAAAAGGATTGTACAGCTTGACATGGGGGGACTCGTTGCAGGCACAAAGTATCGTGGAGAATTTGAAGAAAGATTGAAAAAAGTGATAGATGAACTTATAAATGATGAAAGCACAATAGTATTTATAGATGAAATTCACACTATTGTTGGAGCGGGTAAAGCCGAGGGTTCAATGGATGCGGCTAACATGTTAAAACCTGCTCTTGCAAGAGGAGAATTACAACTTATAGGAGCTACAACCCTTGATGAATATAGAAAACATATTGAAAAAGATGCAGCTCTTGAGAGAAGATTACAACCTGTATATGTTGAACCCCCAACTCCAGAACAAGCAATTGAAATCTTAAAAGGATTGAGAGATAGATTTGAAGCTCATCATAAAGTAAAAATTAGTGATGAGGCTATAGATGCTTCAGTTCATTTATCTGATAAATATATTCAGGGTAGGCATTTACCTGATAAAGCAATAGATTTACTCGACGAAGCATGTTCTGCAAAAAGATTAGAAACTCTTACTGAACCTGAAGAAATTAGAAAAAAAGAAAAAGAACTTGAGAAAATCAGAAAAGAAAAAGAAGCAGCATCTAAAACACAAGATTATGAAAAAGCAAAGAAACTTAAAGAAGAGGAAGAAAAACTTGCTGAAGAAATAGAGGAATTAAAAAAGGAATGGAAAGAGAAAGTTAAAGAACCTGTAGTCACAGCAGAAGATGTAGCAAAGGTAGTATCCGATTGGACAGGTATACCAGCAACTCAAATAATGGAAGAAGAAAAACAAAGACTTCTTAAAATGGAAAATGAATTACATAAGAGAGTTATAGGCCAAAATCATGCTGTTAGATCTGTTTCTCAGGCTATACGTAGAGCAAGGGCAGGATTAAAAGACCACAGAAGACCTATAGGTTCATTTTTATTCCTTGGACCCACAGGAGTAGGTAAAACTGAACTTGCAAAAACCCTTGCAGAATTCCTGTTTGGTGATGAAGAGGCACTTCTCAGAATTGATATGTCTGAGTTCCAGGAAAAGCATACAGTATCCAGACTTGTTGGTTCCCCTCCCGGTTATGTTGGACACGAAGAAGGTGGACAATTAACAGAGCCTGTTAGAAGAAGACCATATAGAGTTATACTCTTTGATGAAATAGAGAAGGCACATCCTGACGTATGGAATATACTTTTACAGATACTTGATGATGGTAGACTTACCGACGCTCAGGGTAGAACAGTAGATTTTTCAAATACTGTTATAATTATGACATCTAACATTGGTAGTCATTATTTTGCTGATTATCTTAAATCACTAAAAGAAGGTAAAAAACCTGAAATGTCTTTGGAAGAAATTAAAGAAAAGGTAATGGAAGAATTGAGAAGGCATTTTAGGCCTGAATTACTCAATCGTATCGACGAGATAATAGTATTTGATCCAATAGACAAAGAACAAATGAATAAGATTGTAGAACTCTTTGTTAAAAGACTTGCAAAAATGTTAAAAGAACAAGGGATTAATTTAGAAATTACAGATAAAGCTAAAGAGAAACTATCTGACGAAGGATTTGATCCAGAATATGGTGCAAGACCCTTGAAAAGAGTATTCCAAAAGAATGTGGAAAACAAAATTGCAGAAGCATTGCTTGAGGGAGATTTTAAAGACGGAGATACAATAATAGTAGATACTGATGAAAATAATAACATTGTTATTTCTAAAAAATAAGAGAAATAAATGACCTAAAGACAAGAGGGGGGTATCCCCCTCTTTATTTTTATTTCTTATCGTTTTTTATTATAGTTTTCTTGTTTGCCCTTAATATCGTGCCACGATGATAATTTATTATTAAAAAGGGCTAAGTCGTTTTCTATAAGTTTTTTATATGTTCTATGATGGTATTTATAAGCAATAGTTTTGTAATTACATTTCTATCATTGGTAATATCTAAAACTTTAAATAGTATCTCTTTCATAATTAGAAATTTTCGTTTTATAACTTCTCTCCATGTTTTATCAATATTTATTTTCTCTTTCTGACAATATAAAATGATGATAGTAGTAAAATTGTTCTCAATCAAAAATGATATAATGAAAAAGGGAGGAGTAATATATTTGTGTAATACAAAAAAGTAAAAATTAACAGGAAATTCTCCTATAAAAAATAAAGCAATGGAAAGATAAGGGGGGGTAAAAATGAAACCCAATGTATCTTATGAGATTGAAAAACATACTGAAACATCCGTAATTCTACCATCAAACAAAGATAAACAAAAGCGATTAAATTTTCAACATATTACTATTCACGTCAAGATAACCTATCCTCATTTTGTTATCCATTTAAAAACAGACAACAAAGATAAATCAATTGAATATTATTTATCAAAATGTAAAAGATGCGATGCTAACGACATAATAGATTTAATAGAAGAAATTATTTCTAAAGAGGAAGATAACATTTTTTACTATTATATTCCTGCAAAAAAGAAAAAGATAACTAACCCTCTTGATTTGTTTTATGAAACATCAGAGAAAAAAGAAAAATCAATTTTTTATGTTGATATGAATTTCTTGGTAAATAAGATTATAGAAACCATCAATGAAAAATACGATTCCTTTCTTCTATCAGAAGAAGACACAAATAAAGTAAATTTGGTAATTGAAAACGAAACAATTACATATACAAATATTTTTAAGTCATTTTACGATAACGAAGACGAAATTGAAAAAAGTTATATGATAAGCACAAGATATGATTCAGGATATAATGATGACGGAGATATATGGGTGATTTTCAAGGGATTTTCATACAGTATTACTTATATAGGTAATCCAAATAAACATGGAATTAGAAGAAAGGATGGGAAAAATACTATCTTATTTATTCATGATATTCCTGATGACATGAGCATGATGTTTTCTTCTGAGTCAGAACAAACAAGAAAAACTTTTAAATTTGATATTACTCTTGATGATTTAAAATCTCCAGAGAAACTTACTAAAAGATTTCGAGAAAGTATACAAACGTTTCTCAAAGATGACAAATATAAATATTTCATAATAACAACGAGTAAAATGTTTGATGTTTCTTTCTGGGAAGATTATATTGATTGGAAAACAATGGAAGAACTTATTGAAATCTTTGGAAATGATATACCAATGACACTTATAAAACATAATGGACAAGTTTTTGGAATTCCTATTCAACAATTTATGGAAATTATAAAACCTGTGATGAAAGAGGTAACTCCTATAGGATACGCTAACTTTTTCCTTAATGCTAATGTAAACACTAAAAGGGAATCTGAAAAATTTATAGAAGGAATATATAAGGAATAAATAAGAAGGAAGGGTAATGGATGAATAATAAAAACTGCATTAAAATGTTAAACATTGCTTATATAGGTACTTTGATAGAATTTATTATACTTGCAGTATTTTCTTTGACCGTTACTGGGTATACTTTTTTCCATTATAGTAATGATGGATGGGTTTACTGGGCAATAGCGGTAGTTATTGTATTTGCATTTTATGTTTTATATTTATGGATGAAACAATATCTCCATGAAATAAAAGAAACTATCAATTTGCTAAAATCGGGGGAATACAATGATTTACTTCTGCAAAGGGTATATGGTAAATCTATAGGTATGTTTTTTCTTATTTTTCCTCTGTTCGCTGCTTCTTGTACCCATAAAATTTTATTAACAAAATTAAGAGGAAAATCTAGATTAAGTATTGCAATAATGACAAAAAAAGGAATTTTCTTTGATAATGTGGGTATGTTAATTGCTGATATTTCGAAATCCATGTATGCCATTATTATGTTTTTTGCTCTTGTTGTGAATTATTACTACAGTTATTCTTCTATCAAAAGTTTTATGGAAAAAGAACCTCATTATGCTGATATTGTTGAAATTGTTTTTTTTATAGTAATACTTTTTTTATTCTTTCAATATTATGAAATAATGGCAACAGAAAAATATTTTATCGAATATGTAGAAAAGGCAAGTATTAATAGTAAATCATGGTTTAATTTTGTGATTACATCAATATTAGCTTTCATGATTCCTACATCAATGCTAATAAGAATTTTGCTGATGATTTTTATTGCGGGGTATGGAATTTTCACCTTTGGAGAGGAATCACCGTTATCATCCTCTCAACAAAATCATTACACATATGCAAACAATAATAAAAAGAGTTTTTAAAGACAATACTATTTTATTTTATTTGAATTTATATTATGCAGAAAAGTTTCCACATAAGACGGGTTGATTTCATATCCTATTCCATTTCTTTCCAATTGAGAGGCAACAAGTAAAGTGGTTCCAATCCCCGCAAATGGATCGAGAACTGTTTCCCCCACATAGCTATATGCTTTGATAATTCGATAAGGTAACTCTTCAGGAAATGGGGCAGGATGTTTTCTATTTCGACCAGACGGGGCAGGGGACATTATCCATATATCAGATTTTTTTATTTCTATCCAGAACTCTTTATCTAATTTTGATTTTTCTTTTTGTTCTTTAGTAACATGAGCATATTTTTTATAACCTTTCGGGGCAGGCTTTTCAAATTCTAAAATAAACTCATGAGAAAAATTCAACAATATACCCCCTGGATAGGGATAACTGCCAAATGATGATTTTACCGAATTTGTTTTTTGCCAGATAATTTCTCTCTTGAAAATAAAACCTATTTCTTCACATATATCAATAGTTTTTCCTACGATGTTTAAGCTGCGAAATCCATTTTTATCTCTTACGGGAAGATTCATGATATTCAAAAAGAATTTTCTACCAGGTTGCAAAACTCTAAAAATTTCCTTATAAACTTTCCTTATTTTTTCAAACCACTCGTATAAATCATGAATATTTCCTAGATCTTCTGAATCCTCCTCTTCTCCATATAATTTAGCATTAAAATAAGGAGGAGAAGTTATAACAAGATTAACAACATTATCTTTTATTTCCTCCATTCTCGTCGATGATTTAACAATCATTGTTTGAATTGTATTATTAACATGTATAGAAATAGTATCCCCTCTTTTTATTTGTATAGTATTATTGTCAGAAGAAGAGGATTTTATATTTCTCAATGGTTTTATATCCTCTAATTTAAATCTGTACTGCCCACTTGTTGATTTATAGAATGGAATTACCCCCTCTTTCATGAGATCATATACTTCATCAGGGGTTATTCCTAAATAGACTGCCACTTCAACAACAGATAAATAATCCCTTATCATACACTTCACCCTCTAAAAATTTATCGATTTGTATTATTTATTTTCTTATTTTAATTATATAACAGTGATTAAAAAATTAATGTAAAACTTTACGAAGAGCATGATAAATTTTCAGAAAATATGATACAATAATATCAGAAAAAGTAAGTTACGGGTTTGCCATAGTGCTCATCTCCCCCTTTCCCATAATCCCCCTTGCGAGGGGGATTATTTATTTACCCAAATTCACTTTAAAAGTATTCTCAACCATTTCCTTACAAATCCTTGCAAATATTTTTAAAGACAATATCCCTATTTTTTCTGGGTAATGTAAATAATGTAAAGGAGGGTAACGAATTATGGCATATTTAAATTATCTTGATGAAACAGTTATTCCGGGGCTGGTAGAATTTGTAAATAAATATATTGGGGATGGGCAGGATTTTCATAGATATTTTGCTGAATTAACTGAAAGTGAGATCGCAGCTGAAAAAATGATGCATAATATATATGAAAAAGTTGTTGCATTAAGGGATAGGATTAGTATAGAGGATTTTGCCAAGTTTTCAATTATTTTTATAGAAAATGCTCAATGGTCAAGGGAAGAATTTATTGATTATTTAATTAATAGTGCAGATCTTTCAGAGGAAGAAGTTGAAACTTTACTGAATAAAATGGTAGACATTTATAAAAAAGAAATGGGAAGTTCACATGTATTTGTAAAATAAACAAATAATATTGTTATCAATTAATATTGTTATCAGTTTTTGTTCTGATTATTTATAGCTAAATTCTGGAGTTTTGTTTTATCTCTTATAAATTTTCGTATTAGAATAACAGAATCTTCTGTATTTTTGATTCGTATTTTTTTAATATTAGTATTTTAATCTTTAATAACATCTATAAGAGGGGATATTTAAAGAAATGATTTACATTGGGAGATAAGTATTTTTCAGATAATTTTATAGAATTATGAGACGTTTTCAATACCAATTTAATTTTTGTATTTAATTCTTCGAAGGTAAAGGGCCTTTTTATACAAAATAATTTTTTAGGAGTAAAACCCCCAACAATGTAGTCTACATCAATAGAAGAAATAACAGGAATATCTATTAATATGGGTATAAGAAAAGAATAATCACCATTTATAATAACCTGTTTATTATCTAATATTAGAATCCACTCAGATCTACTTGTTTTGTAAAATTGTAAAACATCGTTAAATGATGAGACAACTATTGTTTCTTCATAATAATATTGTAGAATTTTTAAGTATGTTTTTACATATTGTTCTTCTGTATAACAAACAATTTTCACTCTCTATCCTCCTAATCTTTTACTATCTTAACATAAAAATAGATAATTGTTTCCAAAGTTATTTGTTCCAAAATGGGGGGGTTATTTATTGATCCAATAAATTGAACAATTAAAAAAACAGAAATATTACAAATCTTGTTTTCAACTATCCCCCGTTTTCCAGATCTTTTATGTACATTTTTAGCATATACCTAAAAGGATAATAGTTATTTTCTGCTATGTTTACTTCTTGTTTTAATTGTTCTAAATCTACTTTTTTTGCATATTCTATAAAAGACTTATATATTTGTTGCTTGTTTTCTGAATGTAAAAACACGTATTTTTCTAACTCTGTAATTTTTCTTTTTGAAGTTATTGAAATATATTTCATTAATTCATCTTCGGAAACATATTCATCAAATTCATATTCTTGAACATATAACAATATTCCTATTATTGCCTCTTTTGAAAGAATTCTTGGTATTACATAAGAATAATCTTTCAAAATTTTTCCAATTATAGGAATAAAATCCTGAAAATCTTGCTCTTTATATTTAGAATATAAAGCAATTTCGCTATTTTCAATTTCCTGAAAAAGAAAGTAAATATTAGCAAACAGTTCTTCCTTGTTTATAAAGTTATTATTTTCCAATTTTTCAAAAAATTTTTTTATTTGTAAAGAGAAAAGTTTCCTTCCCTTTCGTTTTCCAAATTTTTCTTGTAATTCCTTTTTGAGGTTTTCTCTATATGAATCAAACAGTAAGGAATCTCTGATAGAAAACCTATTGATAACTAAATCTACTAAAATATCATTCATATCTATACCATTTTTGGTAATTTCAAATTGCTGTATATATTTATGCCAGTTAAAATTTTTACTATCAAATTTTCTGATATAAAATTCTCTCTTAAAAGAAATGTTTTTCCAATGAGCGATATCATATTCTCCTTCTATATAATGTTCTTCTTTTACTTGGTAATCATTTTTGTTTTTTTCAATAGCAATCGATAATGTTTCTCTACTTCTATATCTATCAATGTTGATAATTGTTTCATAATTCTCTTCATCTTGATTAATGCAAGTATCGGAAGAATACTTTCTAAGATACGGAAAAAGAACATAAGTATCAATTTCTAACCCATTTTTGATATAGATTGGAATTTTATGACTGTTATTAGGTGTCCAAATAAAAGTTTTATCTCTTAAATTTTTATATTTGGAAATATACCTTGCATAAAATACTTTAAACAAATCAGATTTATCTAACATTATTTCGTGTAAATCTTCAAGAGATTCTTTACCTGATATTTCATAACTATTATTATAATCCAATATATTTGGTTTATCTGAAAAAGAAAAAACTTCTTGTATTACAGGTTCTAAGTTTATCAAATAATTATTAGTATCATAAGGGTTTAAAGGAGAAACAACTATTTGTATTTCTTTTTTCTCATTGTTATATACTATATATAACGTTGATATATCCTTTACAATAACCTTTTTAATTATCCGCAGAATGGAGGGTTTTTGCTTTTGTTTATTATCTTCATCTTGTCTCTTTGTTAAATTACAATACTTGTTTTCTTTAATGAAAGAAAAGAATTCATCAATGGAAGGAATTTTATATTTGTCTTCTCCCTCTTTTGCAAACAAAAGCAAAATTGTTTCATCAAAGCAGGAAAATGAAGAAATAATGTTATCATTTTCTTTCATAACACTATCTTTGCTTCCTTCTATGAGGCATTTCATTAAGAGATAGGAACATTTGTTAACATTAATTATCCTGAGAGTATCTTTATATTCAACGGGATAGTGATATATTTTCCCTTGTTCTAATTCCGAATAAATAACAGATTCTACAATATTTTTAGCATCCTCTTTTAAAAACAG
>Ga0256838_1000816_pt1 | contig 16557 bp, 17 predicted proteins | sample 4571419metaG_FD_185978 | JGI IMG/M metagenome (GOLD analysis project Ga0256838, IMG submission 185978) | Hydrothermal vent microbial communities from Guaymas Basin, Mexico - 4571-419 | ecosystem: Environmental > Aquatic > Marine > Hydrothermal vents | place: Mexico: Guaymas Basin | collected...
TAGTGCTGAGCTTGAAGCAAAATTACCAGAATATATTGGAGCCTTGATGTTAATTATTGCAAGAGTATTAAAAGAAATAGGAGCTGGTAGAAAACCTTCAAGTGAAGATATCGATAGATGCGAAAGGATCTTAGATTTAACTCTTTAATTTCTTTTTTTCTTTTTTTGCTCTAAACAATAAGTGTCAGTCGCTATTTGTGTAATAAAAAAAGTAGAAAAATTAAATTTTAAATTTTTCTACTATGTTTTTAAGCGTAATTACTCCTTGTTTTAAAGATTCACTAATTTTAGATATTTGATTTGAAATTTGTAGGTTAATATTTGAAATGGAAGTTAAATTTTTAGCATGAGTGATTAATTGTTTTGAATGATGAGCCATAATGGTTACGTTTTTTGTGGCTTCTTTTGCGTAGGTTATGTTTTCTTTATTAATGGTAAGTATTCCTTTTAAATCAAATTCGATTTTTTTTGTTTGCTCTGCAATTTCATTCATTTTTGCTGAATTTTCGTTTATTTCTTTCGTTGTTTTTTCAATAGTGGAAGTAATAGTTTTTATAATTCTTTCAATATCGGATAGACTTTCGGTACTTTTTTCGGCTAAATTCCTAATTTCATCGGCAACTACTGCAAATCCTCTACCATGCTCTCCCGCTCTTGCCGCTTCAATTGCCGCATTTAAAGCCAATAATTCCGTTTGTTCTGTAATATCGGAAATGATTTTTAAGACGTTTTTAATTTCTTCTGTTTGGTTATTTAATTTATTTAGTGTTTGATTTAAGGTTAATTCTTTTTCGTTTATTTTTATAATCTCTTCAATTGTTTTGTTTAATTCTTTTGCAAATTTTTCTAAAAATTCCGATGTTTGAATTAAAGTTTTTGTGGTTGAGGCTACTGATTCTTCCGTTTTATCGAGATTTTTTGATAGCGCTTCAGAAATGTTTGAGATGTCTTTTGCTTCTTTGTTTGTTTGTTTAATTGTTTCGTTTAGTTCTTTTATTACTTTTTCCAGTTCAAACGAATTATTTTTAATAATATTAGAAATTTCTTGAATATTTATTATTATATCTTTTACGTTTCTAATAAATTTGTTTATATATTCCGCGGCTAGTCTAATTTCGTTATTTTGTTTAATTTCTATTTGTTTAGTTAAATCTCCATTTCCTTCGCTTATCTCTTTTGAAATTTTTATAAATTCGTTAATAGGTTTAATTACGTAATACTTTAACAAGTAATAAGCTCCTATTTGTATTACAATGGCTATAATAATATGTTCCATTGCCGTTTCTAAAAAATTTTCTGGAGCCGTAAAATAAGTGTATATTAAAAGTAAAACGGAAGTTAATATATTTATAAATAGAAGTTTTAGGTTAAAATCTTTTACTATTGAATGCATTATTGTTTCCTTATATGAAATGATTTTGTAAGATTTAAGTCGTTAAAAAGTTCGTATAAAATATCGTCATGGACGCTAATATAAATGTTTTTCCCATTATCTTTTAGTTTTTCTAAAAGAGATATTATGCTAGAAGGAAAAGCAAAAGAATTTTTTATTTCTATTTCTATGTTATTATGGCTTTGCGCGATTTCTTTTATTGTGTTTTTTACTTTTTCTGCATCGTTAATAGTAACAATTGGATCTAATATAATAATTTTGTTATTTTCTTTTTCAATTTTCATTTTTATTCCTTATAAGGATTTTAACTTTATTTGCATTTTTATTAAATAATAAGACATCGCATAGAGATTTTATTATCTTATATCCTCTTCCGTGATATTTACAATTTATTTCATCTAAAATTTTAGGATCAAAGCCTTCGCTTTCTTCTTCAAATAAAATTTTAATAAAATTTTCGTTTTTATACAATGAAATTTTTAATTTAATTTTGCTTGAAGGTTCCATTTGTTTTATAAATTCTTTATTTTTTTTATCTTCAATTTTATAGAGAGCGTGTTCTAAGGTATTTGTTAAAAGTTCGTGTAAAATGTAGTGAATTTTGTTTTTTTGTGAAATTTCTAAGCTAAAAAATTCTTTTAAAATTTTGTCTATATCTTTCGAATTTGATATTGTATATTCTTTGGCAAATAATAAAGTAAAATTATCTTTAAAAAAGTGAATAATTGAAATATCGTCGTTTTGATTTGCGTTTGCTTCAAAATCTGTTATAAGATTTTTTAAATAGGAATTCTTGTAAATTTTTATAAATCTTGCGTAATAAGGTTTATTTTCGTTTTTTAGCGGTGCTTCTACTAAGCCATCGCTTAAGATGTAAAATTTTGAAGGAAGAGGAATTTTGTCTATTTTTATAGAAGTAGTTTTTTTAGAAATTGGCTGATTGTTTGATAAAATTTTTTGAGTATCTGTATAAATTGGAAACATTCCAAAATTTGCATAATATAGTTCGTCTTCTTTAATATAAACAATAATGGCACATAAAACTTCTTCTTCTAAAAGAATGGATTTTGCATAATTGTAAAAATCATTTATTAATCTATAAAAGTTAAAATCATTGTATTCTACTGCTTTTTTTATTGCATATTCTAAAAAACTTACGCTATTAATTGCCGTTAAAAAGGCACTAAGACCTTTTCCCATTGCATCTATTATTCCTAAGATATATTCATGTTTGTTTATATAAATCGAAAATAAAGTATCTCCGTTTAGAATGTCTTTTGGCTTATAATAAGTTTCTATGTTGTAATTATCCTCGAAAAAATTGCTAAGTTCATTTTTTATTAATTTTTTGTGTTTTAATTTCGTTATATTTTCTTGATAATCTTTATATTCTAAAATTTTTTGTAACAAAATATTTTTTTGTTTTTCTTTATTTTTAAGTTCTACCAATTTTTCGAACATTCTAAGTTTTGCTTTTAACTCTATAAAATCTATGTCTTTGTTTAAAAATTCATCAATTCCTGTTTCTAAGGCTTTTTGTTTAATTTCTTTTGCTTTTGAAGAAGTTAGCATTACTAAAATGGCTTCTTTGGTAATGTTTTTAATTTCTTTTGCTACTTCTATTCCCGTAGTTGTTTTCAGAAGATAATCGATGAAAATGACGTCTATTTCATTTTCTTTTAAAAATTTTATTAATTTGTTTTCGTTGCTAAAAGTATAAATATGTTTGTATCCAAGATTGTTTAGTAAAGTCTTAAATAAGTTTAAAAAAGATTTGCTATCGTCAACTATTGCTATTTTCATGGCTTAACTCTTTTGCTAAGTATTTTGCGGTATATGAAATATTTTGATATTTTTCAATTAATTCTTTTACGCTTCCAGTAGCTATTACTTTTCCTCCTTTACTTCCTCCTTCTGGACCCATATCTATAATATAATCGGCATTTTTTATAAAATCTAAATTATGTTCAATTACAATAACGCTATTTCCTAAATCTACAAGATGCTGAAGAACTTGCATTAAATTATCGATGTCTTTAAAGTGAAGTCCAGTGGTAGGTTCGTCTAAAATATAAAGAGTATTTCCAGTATCTTTTCTGCTAAGTTCTTTTGCAAGTTTTATTCTTTGAGCTTCTCCGCCGCTTAAGGTAGTTGCACTTTGTCCTAAAGTAATGTATCCAAGCCCAACGTCTTTTAAGGTTTTTAGTTTTTGTTTTATTTTTGGTATTTTTTCGAAAAATTCATATGCTTCATCTACACTCATTTCCAAAACGTCTGCAATTGATTTGCCTTTGTATTTTATTTCCAATGTTTGTTCGTTGTATCTTTTTCCTTTACATGCTTCGCAAGTTACCATAACATCAGGTAGAAAATGCATTTCTATTTTTATTTGACCTTCTCCTTTACATACTTCGCATCTGCCACCTTTAACATTAAAGCTAAATCTTCCGGGAGTATAGCCTCTAAGTTGAGCTTCTGGAGTTGAGGCAAAGAGGGCTCTAATATCATCAAATACTCCGGTGTATGTTGCTGGATTGGAGCGAGGGGTTCTTCCAATTGGACTTTGGTCAAGGTAAATTACTTTATCTAGTTGCGTAAGACCAGTTATTTCCACGCCTTTTACTTTTTGAATTTTGTGAGCGTGATTTAATATTTCTTTAGCAACTGGTAAGAGGGTTTGTAAAATTAACGAACTTTTGCCGCTTCCGCTAACGCCAGTTACGCATACTAAATTTCTTAGAGGTATTTTTACGCTTAGGTTTTTTATATTGTTGATATTTACATTTTTAATTTCTATCCACTCTTTTTGAGGTCTGTTTTTTTGATAGTTTATATCTTTTTCATATTTTAAATATTTAGCGGTTAGAGTATCGCTTTTTAATAACTCATCAACACTTCCTGAAAAAACGATTTCGCCTCCATATTTTCCAGCTCCAGGACCTATATCTACTATGAAATCTGCATTAAGTATGGTTTCTCTGTCGTGTTCAACTACAATTACTGTATTTCCTTTGTCTTTAAGATTTTTTAAAGTATTTATAAGTTTTAGAGTGTCTCTTTCATGAAGTCCAATGCTTGGTTCATCTAACACGTACATAACTCCTGTTAATCCGCTTCCTATTTGAGAAGCTATTCTTATTCTTTGGCTCTCTCCCCCGCTTATCGTTCTTGCATCTCTATGTAAGGTAAGATATCCAAGTCCTACGTCTACAAGAAAAAATAATCTTTCTCTAATTTCTTTTAAAATAGGTTCAGCAATTAGTTTTTGTTGCCTATTTAAATATTCGAAATTTTTTTCGTTATTAAAGAATTTATAGGCTTCTTCTATTGGCATTGAAACGATTTCTGCTATGGTTTTTCCCGCTACTTTAACCGCTAAGGATTCTTTTTTTAATCTAAACCCATTACATTCTTTACATGTGCTCTCGCTCATAATTTCGCTTATATCATTATCTTTGTATAAATCTAAAGCAATTTGTCTAAGTCCTGGCCATTTTTTTGAAATTTTATGTTTGCCATAATAAAATTCGATTTCGTAAGCTGTTCCGTTTAAAATTAATTTTTTTTGATATTCATCAAGTTCGTAAAAACTTTTATTCATATCAACTCCAATTTCGTTACATAACGCTTTGAAAAACTCTTGATAATATTTTTTGTTAAACCCCCAAATTAGTGGAATTGCTCCTTGATTTAGAGGTTTATCTTTTATGACTTTTTCTAAATCAAGAGTATAAGTAACTCCAAGTCCATCACATTTAGGACATGCGCCTTTTGGAGAATTAAACGAAAAGCTTTGAGGTTCGAGTTCTTCAAAACTAACTTTACAATCAAAACAGGCTAAATGTTCGCTATAATGAATAAAATCTTTATCAAGCCCTAATTCTTTTGCGTTAAGTATTTCGATTTCCACTTCTCCAAAACTTTTATTAAGGGCTCTCTCAACGGCTTCTGCTATTCTTGAGCGATTTTCTTCTTTAATTACGACTCTATCTATTACTGCTTTGATAGTATGTTTTTTTGTTTTTTTAAGCTCTATTTCTTCATCAAGTCTTACTATTACTCCGTCAATATAGGCTCTAATTATTCCTTCTTTTCTTAATTTTTCGATTAAATCGGTAAATTCTCCCTTTTTTTCTTTTACTAAAGGAGCATAAATGATAATTTTTGCTCCTTGAGGTAATTTTAAAACTTCATTAATTATGTCTTGAGGAGTCATTTGCGTAATTTTTTTTCCGCATAAATGACAATGTTGAATTCCTATTCTTGCATATAAAAGTCTTAAATAATCGTATATTTCCGTAACCGTTCCAACGGTAGAGCGTGGATTTTTTGAAGTTGTTTTTTGATCTATTGCAATTGCTGGAGTTAATCCTTCTATTTTATCAACTTCCGGTTTTCCCGTTTTTTGTAAAAATTGTCTTGCATAAGAGCTTAAAGATTCTATATATCTTCTTTGACCTTCGGCATATAAAGTATTAAATGCCAAAGAGCTTTTTCCAGAGCCTGAGAGTCCGGTAAATACTACTAAAGAGTTTTTTGGAATTTCAAGATTTATATTTTTTAAATTGTGTTCTCTTGCTCCGATAATTTTTATTTTATCCATTATGCTCCTTTTTAAATTATAAGAAGAAATTATATCAAAGTTAAGATAATTCGATGGAGTAAATAGAAAAAAAATAGACTATCATTTCTGTTAAATATAGTTTCCATATTGGTTGAGGTTTATAAAGTTCAGTTTTTATTTGTTGATATTCTGAATAGGTAAGAGTAGTAAAAATTCTTTTTATTACTATGTCTATATAATCGTCCATATCATCGGTTTTAAGAGAAATGAAAATGTGCCTATATACAAAAAAAATTTCCATTGTAAAAAGTATAATTAATACTATATCTACTTTTTGAAGTAAAAAGATCTGAATTAAAATAATTTCAAACATGTAAAAAATTAAAAGATATCCTAAAATTGGATAATGATTTTTTAAATAATATAAAGCAAAAATTTTATCGGCTGCCGATTTTATATTAAAGCTTTGTAAGATGTAAATTCTAAAAGCAACAATAAGCGTTATTAAAATTTCTGCTAAAAGTTTTAGATCCATTTATTTCCTTAAAAATATAATTTATACATTGTAGCGAAAAACACTAGAATATACCAAGTAATAAGAATTTTTTTATGAATTTTTGGATTTATTTTATGATAAGCTTTTGTGCCAAAATATGTTCCAATTAGACTTGCTAGTCCTATTGTAAATCCTTCTAAATAGTTGATGTGTCCGGCGATTGATTGTGAGATAAACGCGGAAGTTGAAGAAAATGTTACAAAAAATAAACTTAAAGATACGGTTGTTTTTAGTTTGTATTTTAGAAATCCAACTAATATAGGAGTAATTAAGATAGCTCCTCCAACTCCTACGCTTGCGCTTATTATTCCTACGAAAAATCCTATAAAAAATAGTTTTTTATTATCTATTGGAGGTTCAAATTCTTCTTCTTTTACGGTGATAAAAAATCTTATAATGGCAATTAGCACTACACTTAAAAATATAGCTCCAAGAATTTTCGTAGGTAAGATTTTTAAAATAATTCCGCTTAAACTTGCTCCAAGAGCTCCCCCGATGGCAAGAGAAATTCCGCTTTTTATTTTTAACAAACCTTTTTTATAATTAAGAAAACTTCCATAAATTGAGCTTAACATCATTTGCGTAATGCTTATTCCAACGGCTTCTTTAAAAGAAAATCCTAAAAATAATAAAATAGGAACTAGTATGGTTCCCCCTCCAACTCCTAAAAATCCGCTAAAAAATCCGACTATTATTCCAATAAAAATTGCACTTATCAAATCGTTCCTTTTTTGATAAAATTATATCAAAGGAGGAGCGATGGATTTGATAATAAAAAAAGCGGTTGAGAATTTTGCTGAAATTTTGGGATTGGAGCTTAGTGAGTGTAGTGATGAAAATATCAACGGATTTGTTTCTAAAATAGAAATTAAGGGCGATAGAAATTATTTTATTTATGTAGTGGTTCCAGAACAAAAATTAGAACTTGTAAGCGAAATTTTACTTGGAGATAAAGATGCTTACGATTTAGAAGATTTAACAAAAGAGATAGCTAATTTAATAGTTGGCAATTCAAAAGTAATAGCGGGGGAAATGGGAGTTGATTATAATATTTCTACTCCCGAATTTCTAGGAGAATATAATGAAACTATAGAATTTGATGAATTTAAATGTTTTCAAGTAAATGGAGTTAGGTTTTTTATTCTCTTAAGGAGAATTAATGGCTAAAAGTGACGAAAAGAAAGAAGAAATTGATGTTGAAAAATTAATTCCTGATTATGAAAATTTGATAGATACCGAAGTTGTATTTGAAAGTGATCTTGGAAGAGTAGAGATGACAATAAGAGAGATACTTGCTCTTCAAAAAGGAAGTATAATCGATTTGAAAAAACCGGCTGGAGAAAGTGCAGAAGTATATGTAAATGGTAGAATTATTGGCAAGGGAGAAGTTATGGTTTATGAAAAAAACCTTGCTATAAGGCTTAATGAAGTGTTGGATGCAAATTCTTTGATTTATTATTTAACGAAAGAAGGAAAATGAAAAAAATTGTTTTTTTGTTTATTGGAGTTTTTTTATTTGGAGCTAGTTTAATAAATGTGGATTTTTTTAATCATAAAAACTTTATAGATGTGCTTTTATCTTTTGATTCTAAGTTTAATGGCAAAATCGTAAAAATTGACAATCATACTTTTTTGTTAAAAAACGTTACTTCAAATAAAGAATTTTTAAAAAATTTTGAAAAAGGATTTTTAAAGAGTATTAATGTAAAACCTACTCGCGATGGAGTTTTGGTTAAATTAAAAACTGATGAAAATGCTAAAATTTCTTTTGCTTTAACCCCAGAGGGGTATGGAATAAGAATTAGAGTTTTAAATACAAAACCAATAAATGAAATTAAGACTTTAACTCAAAACAATCCGCAAAGTACTTTAGATTATTTTACTTATATTATAATATTTGCAATTTTAACGATATTAGCCGTAATTTTGTGGATTGTTAAGAAAAATCAGAAACTTCCTATAAAAAAATCTGATATTTCTATGGGAATTTTAATTCAAAGACCAATTGATGCGAAAAATAAAATAGTTTTGTTTGAGTTTAACAAAAGAAAATATTTGCTTTTAATAGGAAATACCAATTTGCTTTTGGATATTTTCGATGAAGAATTACAAACGGTAAAAATTGAAAATAGTAAAGATTTTGATGAATTTTTGAAACTTAATAATAAAATGGATGAAATAAGAAGATATATTAAAAATGCTGAAAAGTTAAAGGAGTTTGATGAAACAGTTTGATGTAATAGTCGTTGGTGGAGGACATGCTGGAGTTGAGGCAGCGGCAGCTGCGGCTAAAATGGGTAAAAAAACTCTTCTTCTTACGATGCTTGTTGAGCAAATTGGAGCTGCTAGTTGTAATCCGGCTATTGGAGGTTTGGCAAAGGGGCATTTGGTAAAAGAGATAGATGCTCTTGGTGGTTTAATGGCTTTAGCAACGGATAATGCTGGAATTCAATTTAGAGTACTTAATGAAAATAGGGGACCTGCAGTTAGAGGAAGTAGGGCTCAGATTGATATGGATAGATATAGAATTTGGATGAGAACCCAAATTCTTAATACACCAAATTTAGAGGTTGCTCAAGAAATAGTTGAAGAAATTTTAGTTAAAAATTCTAAAGTGTATGGCGTAAAGACCAATCTTTTGAACGAATATTATGCTAAAGCGGTGATTTTAACTACCGGAACTTTTATGAGAGGTCTTATGCATTTTGGACCGGTAAAAATTGAAGGCGGTAGATTTCATGAACTTCCTGCTAAAAATATAAGCAAATCTCTTGAAAATCTTGGATTTAAGCTTGAGAGGTTAAAAACTGGAACTACTGCAAGAATAGATGCAAGAAGTATTGATTTTTCCAAAATGGAAGTTCAACACGGAGATCCAAATCCTAAACCTTTTTCTTTTAGAACTGATAGAAAAAATTTTAATCCAAAGCAACTTCCGTGTTTTATTACTTATACAAATGAAAAAACTCATGAAATTATTAGAGGTAATTTCCATAGAGCGCCTCTTTTTACTGGACAAATTGAAGGAATTGGTCCAAGATATTGTCCAAGTATAGAAGATAAACTTAATAAGTTTCCTGATAAAGAAAGACATCACGTCTTTGTTGAGCCTCAAACAATGGAAGCAACGGAATATTATTTAAATGGGCTTTCAACTTCTCTTCCTATGGATGTTCAAGAGGATTTTATTCATTCGATTCCTGGACTTGAGAGAGCAAAAATAGTTAGATTTGGGTATGCAATAGAATATGATTTTATTCAGCCTACAAACTTAAAACATTCTCTTGAAACAAAAGAAATAGAAGGACTTTTCTTTGCTGGACAGATAAACGGAACGACTGGATACGAAGAAGCCGCGGCTCAAGGAATAATGGCGGGAATTAACGCAGCTTTGAAAGTTGATGGTAAAGAGCCTATAATTTTTAGAAGAGATGAAGCTTATATTGGTGTTTTGATTGATGATTTAGTTACAAAGGGAGTGGATGAACCTTATAGAATGTTTACAAGTAGAAGCGAATATAGACTTCTTTTAAGAGAAGATAACGCTATTTTAAGATTGGGAGAAGTTGGATATAAACTTGGGCTTTTGGATGAAGAAACTTATAGAAAAATAGAAGAATTAAAAGAAGAAATAGAAAAAGGAATGAAGATATTAAACGAAACTTTTGTAACGCCTAATAAACAAATTAATGCGTTACTTGAAGAGATGGAAGAAGAAAAAATTCAAAGTAAGATGGAGCTTAGGAAAATAGCGGCTCGTCATACTTTTAATAAAGAAAAACTTTTAAAACTTGTGCCTGAATTTAAAGAACTTAGCGATGAAGCGATTGAACAAATTTTAATTGAGAGTAGATATCATCATTATATTGAAAAACAAAAAGCTCAAATCGATAAAATGAAAGAAATGTTAAGCGTAAAAATTCCTGAAGATTTTGAATATAAAAATATTCCTGGACTTAGCAGAGAAATTGTAGAGAAGCTTGAAAAATATCGCCCAGTTACCTTATTTCAAGCAAGCGAAATAAGTGGAGTAACTCCTGCGGCTATTGATATTTTGCATATGTATATCAAAATGAGAGAAAAAAAAGGAAAATAGATGCTTTATATTTATGTTTATACTGGGGGTAAAGATAGAAATAGAAAAGAACTTAGCGAAGTTATTGAAAAAGTAAAAGATATTAAGGGAGAATTTATTTTTGTAGTAAATGATCTTCAAAGTATTGCTTATTTAAAAGAAAGAGGTTTTAAGGCTTTAAATATTGATTCGATTGAAGATCTTTTTAACTTACTTGCTCCTGAAGATACAATATATTTGTGTACGCCAGAAGATAAGACTATTGTGCTTGGTAGTTTTAAAAACGCAAAGGAGATATGTTGAGAGAAGAATTTAATTTTTGGAAATTTATGTTTTTTGTATTTGTAGGATTTTTGATTTTAACTGCTATTGTAATTGGGGTTCCTTATCTTTTAGTGAAGTAATTTCAAAACAAAATTTGCTGCCTTTTCCTTTTTCGCTTTCTATTTGAAGTTTTAAGTTGTGAAGTTTTAGAATGTGTTCTACTATTGCTAGCCCAAGTCCTAAAGAATTATCCCAATCGTTCTTGGCAATTCTATAAAATTTTTCTGTTATAAAATCTATTTCTTTTTCATCAATTCCTTTTCCTTTGTCTATTACGCATATTTTTTCTTTTGTTATTTTTACTATGACTTTGTCTTTAGAGTATTTAAGAGCGTTTGATATTAGATTGTTTAATACGATTTCTATTAAATTTTTATCTCCGTAAATTTTAACTTCCTCTCCTACAACTTCTACTCTTTCGCTTAACGATTCTGCGATGTTTTTTGCAGTGGTAAATAAGTTAAAATTTGAAAATTTTGGTTTTAATTTTTTGTTTTCAAGTTTGGTAATTAGATATAATCTATCGATTAGCTCAGATAGGCGAGTAGTGTTTTTATGTATTTTTTTTAAAAATTTAAGTTTTGTGTTTTCATCTAAAGTTGAATTTAAAATGGTTTCGATGTATCCATTAATGATTGAGATTGGATTTTTAAATTCGTGAGAAATAGCCGAAATAATTTCATCTTTGAAATTATTCATTATTTTTAGTTTTTTGTTTTCTTTTTTTAATTTATTTAATTCTTTTTTTAGGTTTTCGATTTTTTCTATCTCTTTTTTACATAAAAACTTCTTCAAAATTTCTCCTATTTTAGTTTATAGCCTATGCCTCTTATTGATTCTAATAAATTAGTTTTGTGATTTAGACGGCTAACAGCTACATTTACGCTTTTTTCGCTAATATTTAAAATTTCTGCGATTTCCGATTTTGAAAAAATTTTGTTTGGGTTTTCAAAAAAGTGTTTTAATAAGATAAATTCGCTATTTGTAAGGAAAATTTGATTATCTTTAATAAATAAAGTGTGGTTTTGTAAATTTAATTTTGAATTTTTATATGAAATGATATTAAGTTCTTTTTTGTTTCTTTTTAAAACCGCTTTTACTCTTGCTATTAGTTCTTTCATTGAAAAAGGTTTTGTAATGTAATCATCCGCTCCGGCTTCAAATCCTTCAAGTATGTTTTCTTCTGAGTTTTTTGCCGTAAGGAAAATAACCGGAATTTCATATCCTTTTTCTTTTAATTTTTTTATTAGTTTAACTCCTTCTATTCCAGGTAGATTTCTATCAACTATTAATAAATCCGGATTTTCTTCTTCTAAAAATTCTTCGATTTTTTTTGTATTTAAAAATCCAACTACTTCAAACCCTTCTTGTTCTAAATTAAATTCAAGAAGTTCAAGTAGGTCTTCTTCATCTTCGATTATTGTAATTAACATTTTTTTCCTTTAAATGTCTATACCTTCTTTTGCAAAAAGCATGTATTTTGCGATTGTTTTAATACTATCGCTAATTCTTTCAAGTCTTTTTGCAATATTTAAAATATTTAAAATTTCGTCTATATTATCTATTTCTTTAACTTCCAAAACCAAATCTTTATAAATTTCGTCGGCTATTTTTTCATAACTTATTATCGTTGAATAAGCATCTTCGATGTTTTCGCTTTTGATTGCAAGTTTTAAAGTAGTAATTGAACTTAAAGCATTTTGATATAAAGCATCTATTTTATCATTTTGAAAATTATATTTTTTTATAAAACTTTTTACGGATTTTTTGATTTTTGAGAGAAAAGATGTAATTTTTAAGTAAGCTATAGTTTGTCTTAAGAATTCTCCTTGAGGATGATAAAGTGCTAAAATTTTGATTATTTCGTTATCAAACTCTTTTAAATCGATTAAAAAAAATTCATCCGTTAAATCTTTTTTTTGAAGACTTTCTTCTATTGCGCTTATGTATGAGTAGAATTTTTCGTTTAATTCATTGATTTTGTGTTCTATTAACATATTATTCCTTTTTTTTATTAATTATAACACAAAAAATTTTTGGCATTTGTTAGCGTTTTGTTATTTTTATTTTTTATAATTTTACAAATTAAATAAAGGAGATAAAATGAAAAAAATAATAGCTGGATTGGCTTTGGCGGTTGTGTCTTCTTTTGGGTGGAGTGTAAATGGAACTGGTGCTACTTTCCCATATCCTGTATATAAACAATGGATAAAAGGATTTTACGATTTAACAGGAAATAAAGTAAATTATACGGGAACGGGAAGCGGAACTGGAATTAAAGAAGTGGCTTTAAGACATGTAGATTTTGGGGGAAGCGATAAACCTTTAAGTCCAAAAACACTTAAGAAAGCAAAACTTTATCAATTTCCAACTGTGGTTGGGGGAATTGCTTTAGCTTATAACATTCCAGGAGTAAACAATTTAAAATTAAGTGAAGCGGCGATTGAAGGAATAGTGCTTGGAACGATTCAGTATTGGGATAATCCAATAATTGCAAAATATAATCCAAACGAAAAACTTCCTCATAAAAAAATAATTTTTGTTCATAGAAGCGATAAATCTGGAACTACTTTTAATTTTACTTATTATCTAAGCAAAATGAGTAATGTTTGGAGAAAACATTATGGTGCAAGGAAACTTATTAATTGGCCAACTGATGAGCAAGGAAGAGGCATTGCTGGGAAAGGAAATTTTGGCGTTAGTGCTGCTATTAAGACAAATAATTATTCTATAGGTTATGTAGATTATGCCGATGCTCTAAAAAATAATTTAAAAATGGCTACTATTCAAGGAAGAGATAAAAAATTTTATGCTCCAACTCCTGAAAATTTCGAAGAAGGTGCGGCTCATGCCGGGTTTGATCCAAAAAGAGACTTTTTTAAAGTTATTGCTTATCCAAAAAAAGGTTATCCTATAATAGCGGCTACGTTTATTTTGCTTCCAAAAGAAAAAACTGATACGAATAAAAAAGTTACAACGTTTTTTAATTATGCATACGATCATGATGAAGTTGCTAAAAAACTTGGATATGTTCCGCTTCCAAGTAACGTAAAAGCGATGGTTAGATCTTATTGGAAAGATCATGATATAAAGCCTCAAAATTAGATTGGGGCTTTTAATCCTTTTTGATTTTTTTATATAATTTTAAAAACCATAAAAGGAATTTAATGGAAACTTTTTTTAAGCGTTTGTCTTCTCTAAGTGCTACTACTATTCTTCTAATTCTCACTAGTATTTTTATTGTTTTATTTATAGAAGCAAAACCTGCTATTAAAGAATATGGTCTTAAATTTTTAATAGATCCAAGATGGGGAGTTGTAATAAGCAATACTCAAAATGATAAATTAAAAAACAATGAAACTGTTGAAAAATCTTCTTTTGAAGATAAAGATGATTTAGATAATGATCTTGAAGATGACGATATAGCAATAGAAGACGAAGATGCTTTAGCGGCAGCCGGAGTTACTGCTTCTACTGATACTAAAGTTATTTACGGAGGACTTATTCCCATTGTTGGAACAATACTTTCAACTTTAATAGCAATGATTTTTGCTGTTCCTATTGCAATGGGAATAGCAATATTTTTAGCCGAAATAGCTCCTCCGAAAATAGCAAAACCAGTAGGGATTGCAATAGAACTTTTAGCAGCGATTCCAAGTATTATTTACGGAATGTGGGGGCTTTTTTATTTTGGTCCTTTTATAAGTAAAATTTTTGGAGGCGGAAGCGTTAGTTTGCTTGTAGCTGGTCTTGTGCTTGGAATTATGATTATTCCTTTTATGGCGAGTTTAACAAGAGATAGTATGAAAACCACTCCTGATGTATTAAAAGAGTCGGCTTATGCAATAGGGGCTACTAAATTTGAGGTAATAAAGGATGTAATTTTTCCATATGCAAAAACCGGAATTATTGGTAGTATGATTTTAGCTCTTGGTCGTGCGCTTGGAGAGACTATGGCAGTTGCTTTTGTAATAGGAGGAGTGTTTAAATTGCCTAGTAAATTAACTGATCCAACTGTTTCAATTCCTGTTGTTCTTGCAAATAATTTTGCTGAAAGTAGCGGAATGAGTTTGGCGGCTTTATTTTATTTAGCGTTAATTTTGTTTGTTATTTCTTTTGTGGTAATTACTTTTGCTAAATTTTATTTTTTAGGAGATAATAAATGAGACTTTTAGTAAATAAAGTGGTTTTGGCTCTCTCTACTCTTGCGGCGATTTTAGGACTTATTTTTTTGTTTTGGATTTTGATAACGCTTACGATTAAAGGAATAAATGCGATAAGTTTGCATATTTTTACTAACGATTTGGTAAATAACGGGCTTAGAAATCTTTTTGTGGGACAATTTATTTTAGCTTTTATTGCTGTTTTAATAGGAGTTCCAATTGGTCTTATTGCAGGAATTTATTTACAAGAATATTCTTTTAATAATAAATATGCAAAATTTATAAGAAATTTAAGTGATGTTATGATGTCGGCTCCAAGTATAGTAATAGGGACTTTTGTTTATGCGATTTTGGTAAATCCGGTTGGACATATGAACGGATGGGCTGGTGCTATTGCTCTTGCGATTATAATGCTTCCAATAATTGTAAGAACTACTGATGATATGTTAGGACTTGTACCAAAAGAATTAAGAGAGGCGGGAGTTGCAATTGGTGCTCCAAAATATAAAGTAATTTTTGATATTATTTTAAAAGCGGCAAAAGTTGGAATTATGACAGGTTTTTTGCTTGCTTTTGCAAGAATTATTGGAGAGACGGCACCGCTTCTTTTTACAAGTGGAAATAACGAATATTTTACTTTAGATTTAAATCATGAATTTCCGAGTTTAACGGTTGCAATTTATAATCTTGCTACTATGCCAGATAAACATCTTGTGGATATTGCGTGGGCTGGAGCGTTTATTTTGACGATATTTGTATTAATTATTAATTTAATTGGTAGATATCTTATAAAAGATAAAGGGTGATTATGGATAAAGTAATGGATATAAAAAATTTTTCTTTTACGTATGCTGGGGCAAATAAGCCTTCGTTAAAAAATATAAATATGCCAATTTATGAAAAGAAAGTAACTGCTCTTATTGGACCAAGTGGTTGTGGAAAATCGACTCTTCTTAGAAGTCTTAATAGAATTCATGATTTGTATCCTGGAAATAAATATGAAGGGGAAATTTTACTTAAAAATTTAGAAACCGGAGAATTTGAAAATATTTTAGAATATAAAAAAGAAAATGAATTAATCAATCTTCGTCAAAGAGTTGGAATGATTTTTCAAAAACCAACGCCTTTTCCTATGAGTATTTACGACAATATTGCTTATGGTCTTAGACTTCAAGGCAAAAAAAATAAAGCTGAACTTGATGAAAAAGTAGAAGAAGCTTTAAAGGGTGCAGCTTTATGGGATGAGGTAAAGGATAGATTAAAAGATGATGCAAGAGGATTAAGCGGAGGACAGCAACAGCGTTTGTGTATAGCAAGAGCAATTGCGGTTGAGCCGGAAGTATTACTTATGGACGAACCAACAAGTGCCCTTGATCCAATTTCTACTATCGCGATTGAAGAATTAGTAACGAAATTAAAAGATAAAGTAACTATTGTAATAGTAACGCATAATATGCAACAAGCAAGTAGAGTAAGCGATTA
>Ga0256838_1000817_pt1 | contig 16552 bp, 14 predicted proteins | sample 4571419metaG_FD_185978 | JGI IMG/M metagenome (GOLD analysis project Ga0256838, IMG submission 185978) | Hydrothermal vent microbial communities from Guaymas Basin, Mexico - 4571-419 | ecosystem: Environmental > Aquatic > Marine > Hydrothermal vents | place: Mexico: Guaymas Basin | collected...
TACGTGCGTTACATGCCCCCATCGATAGCGCTCTCCGAAGGTAAGGACTATTACCACGTGATCGTCGTCGATGAGGCCTCAGCCGTGCCTATACACGTCGTAGAATCGCTCTTAAGACGCTCAAGACGCTTCATATTCTCGTCCACGATATCAGGATACGAAGGTCTCGGTAGAACGTTCGCGATACGCCTCCTTAAGAGGCTAGAGGAGAGGACGAAGCTTAAGCGCGTGGAGATGGAGGAGCCGATACGCTATAACGCTGGCGATCCCGTCGAGCGCTTCATATATGACGCGTTCCTCCTCGACGTAGACCTAGAGGAGATTACGGAGGAGGATAAAAGGCTCATAGAAGAGAAAGCGTACGAACATAAGTTCCTAGATAAAACGAGGCTCGAGACGATAGAGGACGAGACGCTAAGAAGGATACGGGCGATCATGGTATACGCTCACTATCGCAATAACCCAAAGGACCTCATATTATTATTAGACGCGCCCCATCACCAGGCCTACTACACGAAGCTAAAGAACGGAAAGGTACTAGCCGTGGCCCAGATAGCGATAGAGGGGGAAATACCGGAGGAACTATCGAGGCGTATACTTACTGGTGAAACGGACACCCCGGGTCATCTAATACCGAACATACTCGCGCGCATGTACGGATTCGAGCCCACGTTGAGGCTTAGGGGGGCTAGGATAGTGCGTATAGCCGTCCATCCAAGCGTTCAGAGGCGCGGCATAGGGTCTTCGCTCACGCAATACATAGCTAAGGACGATAGGCTCGGGATAAAGCGGCTAGGATCAGCTTTCGGGGCTACAGAAGAACTACTACGCTTCCGGAGGCGCAACGGGTTCTTTGCCGTATATTTATCTCCCAGGAGGAACCCGATATCCGGAGAATACTCCGCTATAGTCCTAATGCCCCTATCCGAGGAGGTGGACGTCGGTTATCTTACGGAGGAGTTCATGGAGTATCTAATATGGACGCTCCCTAGGACTTATCGGGACATGGAGATAGGGATCGTGAAGGAGCTCTTGGAGATGCGTCCGTATAAGAAGAAGAGCCGCTTGGAGCTCACTAGAGCACAAAAGCACAGGTTACGCATGTTCTTAAACGGATACGCGCCCCGGAGCGTGGTGAAGGACGCGTCCGTGAAGATAGCGAGGCGGTACGCTATATCTTATGGAACCGAGGACCTCACGCGTAACGAGGCTGCGGCTGTGATAGGGTTGCTCCTACAGAACCGCTCCCTTGAGGACCTGAGGCGCGCTAGGGAGCTGAGGACGCGCGAGCCGTTCACGGTACTTAAATCCGCTATACGTAAGATGGTAAAGAAGTCCGATCTCGAATTATAATAGACCTTTTGATCTTTTTACGATGAGGCTTGCGTTCGTCACTCGTTATACCGACGTGTCTCGGGTAAGATCGTTTGAGCCCGACGCGTTCGTGTTATTAGATCCTATTATAATAGAAGGTAATACGCTCTTGCCCGAGGAGCTAGAGGACGAAGTGTTATTCGTTGAGGAGCCTCCCTTCGGGATATTAGACGACTTCAAGGGCTCTCTGGAGACGCGCGAGATAGCGTTCGATAGGAGACCTAAATACGTCGTGTTCAAGACGCCTAGAAGGCCCGGATACGCTAGGATAGATGGGATAACGTTCATCAACGCCTCCCTAGGGGCCGTCGTGGACGGCCATAGAATATACATCCCCAGACGCTCTAGGGGCGTAGTTCTATACACTCTCATGCCCGAAACGCCCCGGAAGATACCCGAAGAGATATTAAAAGAACCCCCTCGGGAGCGGGCTTATAGAGAATATGAGGACCCTCACTTAAGACGCATCGCGATGTTCGCTAGGGCGTTTATGGAAAAGCGCACGTACGTTCGGAAGCCGTACGATGAGGAAATCATAGAGACTCTTAAGAGCATCGAGAGGCCCGTGTTCTTCGATCTAGAGTTCGACGCTAGGGCGTTGAAGAGGGGATATTCGACGGAGGAGCCCATAATACGGGTCGCCTCTTATCACGACGGTCGCTTAAGGAAGTTCTTCATAAGGGATAACAACGAGGAAAGGAGGTTCCTAGAGGAGATATCGAAATACGATATGATCATCGGATACGGAACCTCCGGGGACGAGAGGATACTCAGGAAGGCCGCGGAGAGGTACGGAATAGAGATACCGAAGATCATAGATCTACAGGCGTTGATCTTCCCTAAGGACCCTAAGAAGCAGCGGATAGCTCTGCCGTGCGGACGTAAGAGGGGATTGAAGACTGTGGCGGAGGCTTTGGGGTTTAGGCGTACGAGCGATAAGGACGGGCGGCGGGCTTATAAGGCGTACTTGGAGGCTAAGAAAAGAGGACGGCCCAAGAGGCTCGTGCGCGAGCTAATACGCTATAACGCGGAGGACACGCTGATGACCGCCTTCGTATATAATAAGATGATCAAGGCCCTAAATCGCCTCCCCGAGTGAAATCTTTATTTTTATCGTGATTAGATTTATACAGAGCCGGGGTAGCTCAGCCTGGTAGAGCGCGGGACTCGTAATCCCGCGGTCCCGGGTTCAAATCCCGGCCCCGGCTCCAAAAACTCTTAATGATGAGAACCGCGGCTTCTGAAGACGAATGATGAGTTGCTCTCACTTCTGAATACCATATTATTTAACTTCGAAAAAGGAGCGCTTTTACGTATGTATACATGAACGTTGCTTAATGTAAACGAGATGGTTAACGTTTTATTAGGAATTATTAGACTTATGATATGAACCGTAAGCTCTTTGGTATAATCGCTATCCTCGTTGTAGTAGCCCTAGCCGTACCCGCGGTATTTAATTACGCCCACGCCTCCTCGAACGCTAATCGGACCGTGATGGTATACATGGCGGCCGATAATAACTTGAACGACTATGCTTATAAGGACCTAAACGAGATGATGAACGTCGGCTCTCAGAACGGAATAAACATAGTCGTGTTCATCGATTACTCGAACGACGGCGCTTATTACTATTACATCAACCACGGATCCTACACGACTCTAAAGAGCCTAGGTGAGGTAAACACCGGAGATTATAATACCCTAAGGAGCTTCGTCTCCCGGGCCGTGTCGAACTATCCCGCTAACCATTACGCCTTAATCATACGGGACCACGGAGGCGCGCGGATGGGAGCCGCCCGGGATGATACGAACAACGGTGATCACTTGACCCTAGACGAGATCGTGTCCGCGATATCCGGATATCACTTCGACCTATTAGGGTTCGACGCTTGTCTCATGGGTACGATCGAGGTATATCGGACCCTAGCTCCTTATGCCGATGTATTAGTTCTATCCGAGCAGACCGAGCCCGGGTACGGACGGCCTTATGATGACGTACTAGGATACCTCGTAAATAACCCCTCTACCACCGCCGCCGACCGGGCTAAGAACATCGTAGATTACTACTACAACCGGTATCAGAACGCCGGAATCTCCGGAGTGACCCTAGGAGCGTTCGACACCGCTTACGCGAACGAACTAAAGCAGAAGCTCGACGACTTCGTATACGACGTGGCGAACAACCGGGGAACTTATCGCTACTATAAGGACCGCATACGCTACTACACTACCGACTTCTTCTACGACTTACAGGCCGACCTAATGCTCTACGTATACCTATCCGGATACTTCGTGTCCGAGGTCTCCGACACCGCTAACGCGATCATCGACCTATACTTCAACCACATCCTCATCAACTTCAAGACCGACATAAAGTACGCCTACGGAATGAGCATCTTCTACCCGAGCGACTATAGGGACTATAACAACCTAGCCGATCAGTACAACTCTCTACAGCGGTCTCAGAACACCGTTCGGGACGATCTACTATACTACCTCGAGAACTACTGAAGGTTTGTTTTTTATATAACCGAACTCCCTCCTTTATACCCTGATGAGCGCTCCCGATTCTGACTAACGGATGAAGAGCCCTGGGGTATCTGATTCGTTTTAATCTTCGATGCAGTTCTACTTATAAGTGTCCTAGATATATTCGGATCACTATGCGCGTTCATAAAAGCGACGAGTTCACGAGGCTTAGCCTCGTTAAGTACGCTATTAGGGATTTAGCGCCCTTAGCGGAAGAATTAGAGGCTCACGGTAGAACGGTGTACGGACTCCATGCCGGTGATCCTATAAAACACGGCTTTGATATACCCGAGGTACTAAAAAGGGCGCTCATTGAGGTAATAGAGGAATCCCCTCCATCCATTCACGCGTACGGTAATTCTTCCGGTGATCCGGAGCTTAAGGAGGCTATAGTAGAATTAGAGTATAGGAAATCGGGCGTAAGGCCGGCTAAGGAAGATATATTTATTACGATCGGTCTCTCCGAGGCGATTCATAATTTGGCCCTAGCCCTCTTAGAACCGGGAGAGTTCCGGACGCTTCCTGGTCCCGTATATCCTTTGTATATGTCCCACGCGGTGATCGCGGACGCCAAATATAACTTCTACCCGGTGAAGCCCGTAGTCGAGGACGGTGGACGTCGGGAGATAGACGAGGACGTGCTGAGACGGACGGCTAAAGACTCGAACGCGATCGTCGTGATAAATCCGAACAATCCCGCCTCTTACGTCCTCGATTATCGCGAGCTGTACAAGATCGTGGACGTAGCCGGAGAATACGGGATACCCATCATAGCCGATCAGATATACGACGACATCTTGTTCGTCGATCATTACACGCACATCGTAAAGATCGCTAAGGACGTTCCCGTGATAGTACTAAATGGGTTCTCTAAGAACTTCCGCATCACCGGGCGGCGCGTAGGGTACGTACGGTTCTACGACCCGGAGAAGTACTTGCCGAAAGAGGTGAAGGAGACGTTCTCCAGGAAGAAGAGGAACCGGATCAAGTACGTATCTATGGACTTCGTGACCACGAAATATAAGTTCGATAAACTCCTCCGCACGCGCATAAGCGGTCCCATGATAATTCAGAGGGCGATCGCGAAGGCCCTTAAGGAATATTCTAAGGAGCTGTGGGAGGACGTAAGAAGGTTCGTAGAGGTAGTTAAGAAGCGCATGTTCTACGGTTATAAGCTCCTTAAGGAGATCGAAGAGGTGGAAATAACGGAGCCTCAAGGAGCGTTCTATCTGTTCCCGAAGATCAACGTGATTAAGGACGAAAAGTGTTTCGTGATATCTCTATTAGAGAAGTACGGGTATTATACCGTACCCGGTAGCGGATTCGGGGCCGGAGGAGAGAAGCACATAAGGATCTTAGGGCTCGCTAAGGAGGAGATATTAGAAGGGTTCGCTGAGGCGCTAAGGAAGGAAATAGAGTACATCAAAAACGTGAGGAGAGGATCTCAGGTAAGCGCCTGAGGTCGTTTATTACGTTTTTAACGTTCGCTTTCGATTCCCCAGATCTATCTATGAGAACGGCCCTTAATCCCGCGTTAACCGCACCTAGATAGTCTTTGTATGGGTCGTTCCCCACCATTACGGCATCCTTCGGCTCGAAACCCGAGAGGCGGGCCGCTAATATGAATGAGCGCGGATGGGGCTTCCTCACGCCTAAGGAGGCGGAAGTATAAGGATAATCGATGTACTTAAGGAGGTCGTGATAATCTAAGGAGCCGATCACCGCGTCGTGATACGTGGCGTTGCTTAGCAAAGCGAGCTTATATCCTTGAGACTTTAGCTCCTCTAAGGTCTCGCGCACGTCCTCAAACGGTTCCGTGGCTTCCTGCCGCTTCTTTACTAAGAGCGAGTGGGCCCTCCTTATATCGTCCTCGGTGACGTCCACGACGCGCCTTAAGAAAGCCCTCCGGAGCGTTCTACTAAACACTTCCGCGTGGTATTCGTTCCTCCGCCTGTTATACGAGTCGAAAATCTCCCTGTAGGATTTCTCTAAAAGCTCAACGTCGACGTTCCACCGGTTAGAGAGTTCCTTGAGAGTGTCCCTAAGCACATCCTCCTCGCTCCTCTTCATGCGTATTAGCGTTCCCCCATAGTCGAGTATCACAAGCATTGAAGAACTCGACAGAGCGATACATAAGATAAACCCTTATAGGGCTATTTTATAACTCGAAAAACATTTATAAATACAACATCGATTTCGATAACGTTTTAAACATTCCCTAGGTATATTTAAGGTTATCTTTAGTTTTAGCCGTAAAAATTATCGTAATAATTTCCCCACATGAAGGCGATTAAGAGTAGGGAAGAACTGTTGAGGTATTTTCATCGCTTCCTTCTAGACGCTTTGTGCAACATCGTGGGGGACTCCCTATACATAATACTAAATAGGATCATAGAAGAGGCTCCGATAAGTAAGGAGAAGGTATTAACCGTTCGGTATAGGATGTTGGGGACGGAGAAGTACGCATGTCTTGACCTCAAGAAGCTCGGGTTTAAGGAGCCCGTCCCCATCGATAAAGAGGACGTACGGAAGACCGCCGTCTGTACGTTTAGGACGTTCGAGGACGTGCTCGGAGAGGAAGGGGTGAGCGTTCTAGCGAAGACCGTAGCGCGGTTCATATTATCTAAGGATAAAACGCTCATCGAGGACTACTTCAAGTCGGGACACATAAAGGTGGAAGTGCGCAGAGAGGGTAACGACATCGTCGTTAAAGTCCAAGACATCGGATTTAACCCGATATTCTACGCTTACCTCTTAGCTTACATAGAGAGCGACTTACAGGAAGTGCGGCTCAAGGAATATAAGAAAGAGGACGAGTACGTTTACCGCTTTCAGATAATACCGCGAGTTTTTAGCCGAGCCCTGGTGGGCCCGGCGGGATTCGAACCCGCGACCACGGGGTTAAGAGCCCCGCGCTCTACCAGGCTGAGCTACGGGCCCGATAGAACTTTGTATTCGCTCTTTATTAAGTTTAGAGTTTACATCCGATTTCCGCCCCGTTCTCTACATATTTTATTTATTAGTTCAGCGAGGCTATCGCTCAACCGCGCGCGTCCTTTTATCTTAACGTATGGAGTGTACACGAGCTTGCCGTCTATTCTTTTTAAGCGCTTAAAGTGGAGATCACACGACACTATATTAGGACCAAACGCCTCGTACTTCAACGCCTTTAATATGGGTAAGAGGACGCTTTTTACGTCCGAATCTATGATGAGCCTGTCGATCCTTATCCTCACGGTCTCGTAATAATTCCCGTAGCCGTCCTTCTTCGGTATAATGATCGTCGGGTACTCCTCCGAGCGCCCCTCGATTACCTTTCTTTCTTCCCATATCACATACACGGATCTCCGATTCCTCTTATCGCGAACCTCCCGACAAAAGTCCTTTAACGCATCCATCACGAGCTTACGACGCCTCTTAAGAGCGCCTATGTACTTATAGTTCATTCATAAAAATCGTTCCTCTTTATTAAGCCGATAGTTTATATACGTCGAGAGGGCGCGTACGGCCTTATCGGGCTCATCATAAGTAGGTATACCCTTAGAGATCAGCCGCTTCTTAAGGTCCTCCGCCTGCTCTCCGCCCATGGATACCGCGAAGATAGGCTTCTTGTATTCCTTCATGAGAGGTATGATCTCTTCCTCTAGCCCCTTCTTAAGCTCCTCTAGATCGAGAGCGGGCACGCTCGGCAACACTATGAGTATGATCGCGTCGTTGTTCGGATCGGGAATCACGTGCTTTAGCGCTACGATGTAATCCTGAGACCTAGCGGATCCGGTTATATCTACCGGGTTGCCCACGACGTAGAAGTCCGGGAACGTCTCGCGTAGCTTCTTATAGGTCTCCTCGCTTAACTCAGCGAGCTCGAGGCCGTAATCCCCGATGGCGTCGCACGTCATCACCCCGGCTCCTCCTCCGTTGGTTACTACCTGTACGCGCTTTCCTTTTACGGGCCGGTTCATGAGCTCGAACGCGAGTATGTAGTCGTAAGCCTCGTCCCGGGTGATCGCGCGTATCACGCGAGCCTGTTTAAACATACCATCCACCACAGCGTCGTCGGTCGCTAGCGCGGCCGTGTGGCTCTTCGCGGCCTTAGCTCCCGCGGGATTACGGTTAGCCTTGATCACTATCACGGGCTTCTTCTTAGTCGCCTCCTTAGCGGCCTCGAAGAATCCACGGCCGTCACGGAACCCCTCTAGATAAGCGGCTATTACGCGGGTCTTCTCGTCGTCCTTTAGATAGTCTAGTAAGTCCACCTCGTTAACGTCCGCGGCGTTTCCGAAAGAGATGAACTTCGATATACCCCGTCCCATGTGAGCTATGTAGTCTAGGAAGCTAGCTCCGAAGGCTCCGGATTGGGTTATGAACGCGGTGTGACCGTCACCGGGCCTCTTGAGCTTCTCGTCCGGTAGGAATATAGTATCCACGCCGCTTTCGGGCACGTACACGCCTATACAGTTGGGCCCGATGATGCGCATACCGTGCTCGCGAGCTATGCGCACTATTTCGTCCTGAAGATCCTTTCTTCCTACCTCAGCGAAACCTCCGGAGATCACTACTACCGCCTTCACCTTCTTCTTAGGTAACTCGCGCATCACCGCGGGTACTATTCTAGCGGGTACCACGATTACAGCCATATCGATTTCGTCCGCGGGTATCTCGTCGATCGACTTATATAACGGCTTTCCGAAGAGCTCTCCTCCTTTCGGATTAACGAAATACACGTCCCCTTTGAACTTCTTAGCGAAGTTAGCGGCGATCACGTTACCTACGTGGCCCGGCTTCCTAGAGGCTCCGATTACTACTACGGACCTAGGGTAGAAAAATTTCTCAAGCTCGCTCATATGCGTCCGTATCTTGAGAGACAAAAAGGGTATCGACCTATCCCTATTTTTTCTTCCGTATCTTTTCTACGTTTATATCCTCGGGCGCTCGCTAATCTTCTTAAATATCAAGCTTCGCCCCTATCGAAGTACCGCGGGATAAGAAATATGTAAACGAGATGTAGAACTAATGCCCCTAAAGGAAGTTAGGGAGTCGAAGAACGAACTCGTGCGTTATTTCCTTACGATATTAAGGGATGAAAGGACCGAACCTAAAACGTTTAGAGAATACCTAAAGAAGCTAGGGTTCGCGTTAGCGTTGGAGATGAGCGACGTGATAAATCGGGAAGAGATACGCGTAAGGACCCCGATCGCTGAGGCTAAAGGTATCGCGCCTAAGGATAAAGTCGCGATAGTAGCTATTTTACGCGCTGGTCTTCCTATGGCCGAAGGGGTTTTATATGCTCTCGATCGGTCCTCTCTAGGCCTCATGGCCGCGAAGCGTATAGAGGACGGTGAGATACGCGTGGAGATATATTACGAGAACGTGCCGGAAGCTGATTTAATAGTGATCGTAGACCCTATGATAGCTACGGGAACGACTCTTTCGGAAAGCGTGAAAAGGGTCGCTCATAAGGCTAAACGCATCGCTATAATCGGGGCGATAGCGGCTCCTGAGGGTATAGAGAAACTTAAGAGGGAGTTCGAAGGGCTAGACGTTCCCGTTTACATGATCGTCGCTTCCATAGATGAGGGTCTTAACGATAGAGCGTTCATAGTTCCCGGCCTCGGTGACGCGGGCGATAGGAGCTTTGGGACGATATGAGTTTTTAACGCTAAAACTTGTCTCCTATTTAAAAACTCTTAGCACGTTATGTGTACGATGAATAGCGGCTCTACGCCCATACTCTTTAGCTCTTTAAACGTCTCTATCGCCTCGGGAGTTACCTGAGTGATGACGCGTATCGCCATACCTTTGAGCTTCTCTATTACCTCATCCTCTATAGGTAATTTACCTTCTGCTCCGGTCCCTATAATAACTACTTGAGGCTTCTCACCAATTTCCTCAAGTATCTTATCAATCTCGGCCACGGAGAGGACCGTATGACCCTCAACCTTCTTATCCGCGGATAACTCCTTAGGCCTCATAAAGACTTTGTCCTTGTAAATCACGACGTCCTCTTTGTATTCCTTACCGTTAATCACGATACGACCGAACTCCCGCTCGATCTCCATTGTGAAGTTATACGTCGAAGTTTTGATATCTCTCACCATGAACGAGAGCCGCGATCATAGTTCGCTAAACATATAGAAGAGGGGATATAATCGATCAGTACATCACCTCATGCGCCTAACGTTGGGCGTGATCGCGCTATATCTTCTTATAATGTCCCCGTTCATCGTCGTAGTCACCTCGGAGTCCATGGAACCCACGCTAAAGGTGGGCGACTTAGTGTTCCTCACACACGATGAGCCATCGATAGGGGACGTAATCGTGTACAAGCACGGGAACATATACATTATACATAGGCTCATCGGGGAGAAGGACGGTAAGTACGTCACGAAGGGGGACAATCCGGCTACGAACCCTTCACCCGACCCTCGGGACGTATATCCGGAAGACGTAGTAGGCGTCGCGAAGGTGCGCGTCCCGTACTTAGGATACCTAGTTATCATAATCAGGAAATACCCCGTGATATTCATACCGCTCATCATACTCGTAGCGTTCTACGATAGGATCGTCCCGGAAGTGAACGTGAGGATAAACAAGAGGCGGGCGTACCTCATATTAATATTATTAATGATAACCCTCCGGTTACATCCGCGGACTCCGGAGAAGGCATACCTAAAGGATCGGAACTCATATTTCACGGGAGACGGTTATTACGTGTCCGTAACCTTCTACGCGAGCGGAAACACGGACGTGTACATAAAGATCTTGACCCCGTCTCAAGAGTACGTCTTCGTGCGGCACTACGTATATCCGGGAACTTCAGGAATCAGAAACACGGGCTTCTTCGTTCAAGATAAGCCGATCGAGGTGATTGTATGGACTCGAGTAAGCCGAAACGGAGGGAGAAGTACGAAAAGAAGAGCGTCGCGATAGGAAGGGCGCTCGCTAGATTAGGGCTCACAGCGAACGCTATGACCGCATTATCTGTGATCGTAGCGCTCATCGCTTGCGTATACGTATGGATCAAGAAGGACCTAATACGGGGCACCGTCCTCTTCTCCCTCTCCGTGTTCATGGACGTCTTCGACGGTGCGATAGCTAGAGCTACGGGAACGGCCTCCAAGTACGGGACGATGGTAGATCGCATAGCGGATAGGATCGTGGAGTTCCTAATAGTATACTCCCTCGCTTTAGGAGGCTTCTTACCGCGGCGGCTAGCGATGCTCACGTACTTCTCCATGATCCTACCGAGCTATACGAGAATACTAGGAGAGAAACTCTTCGGGGTATCGGGTCTAAGTAAGGGGCTCATGGAGAGAAAAGAAAAGCTCGGCACGTTGTTCGTGGGCGTCTTGCTATACATACTCGGTATACCTTATCCACTTAGATACTTCGATCGGATTTCCCTAGCCGCGATCGTAGTTACGATCGGCTCGCTCATTACAACCGCTCAGAGGATGAGGTTTTACGCTAAAGTCGCGCGAGAATTCATTTCTTTTTAATCTTCTCTTTTCGAATACTACCATGCATATTAAGCACGGACTGATCGTCTATGAGGACTACGCCCGTATGCTAGTACGCGGCTTAAAGAAGCGGGAGCTCCGTTCTTATAGGACCAACATCCGCGGTAACATAGGGATCATCGCGAACTCCCGCCTCTATGGTATAGTTTCCTTAACCGATGTAGAGGGTCCTTATGAGGCTCGCGAGCTATTAGAATATTACGATTATCATCGCGTTAAACCGAACGTGCTTCTAGAGCGGTTCGGTAACAAGAGTATACGGGTGCGGAAGGTAGAACCCGTGGTGGCGTTCGAGGAACCGATACCGATAAGAATCAAGCGCGGGGCTAGAATCCGGGTGCGCCTAGATCTAGACATCAAATTGAATAATATTTGATTACCTTCGAGGGATCTCTTCTGATCATGGAATTAATAGGGAAGGCGGTCGAACTTAGGGAACCGATAGGAAAGTACAGATGGGACGGAATCCTAGTGATAAAAACACCGAACTCGAGGAGATACACGCTCCTAGAGATTCCCGGTTCGATCGGACAACGGATAGTGTTCTCACCCGATGAGGAGCAAAAAGAGGTGCGTATAGTAGTAAAGAGGAAGAAGAGGAGGTACTCTAGGAATGAATACGAGCTTTATAGGAAGTATAATGGCGAGCGGATCAAGGTTCGGCCCCCGTTTAAGGACGAGATCACGGTCCATCGTTTGGGTCCGCTCTCTAATAAGCCTATATATTCTTATAAGCTCATCGCGAAGGAGGCTACCGAGGAACGGGAATTGGAGCGCATCGCGGAATTGGAGCAGTATCATTACGCCTCGGAAAAGGACGTAATAGCGGTATGGCGTTGCGAGAAGTGTAAGACGTTCATCCGTTCTAACGTGAAGCCCGTGTGTCCTAAGTGCGGGACGGACGAATATGTACATATAGCCGAGATACGTTCTTCAACGCCCGCTTCAAGGTTCCTCATACTCATGCTCGCCGATAGAAAGCCGCGGGAGCCGGACGTGGTGGGATACGTTCGCGTCGATCCTCCGATTCCGTTAATGCACCGCAGGCTTCCGGACGGGAGAATAGAAAAGAATATACGTCAAAAGGTGTTCCCTAAGGAGCGGTTCGAGAAGGTCTTTCGGCCCGAAAAGGAGCTCAAAGAATTATACGCTAAGCTCAAGAAGACGAACGGGGCTACGGCTAAATACAAGCTGCGGCAAGAGGCTAGGAAGAGGGCGATAACGGAGAGCGACGCTGCGGCTTCGCGTATAGCTCGCGTGGTGATACATCCCGAATATCGCTCCGACGGTCTCGGACAGGCTGCCGTGAAGATGGCGATCAAGCGGGTAAAAGAGAGGCGTATACCGGAAATGAGGCGCGAGAAGCACTTGATGGAGACGATAGCGATGATGGCTAGGTATAATCCGTTCTTCGAGAAGGTAGGGTTTAAGTACATGTGGGACACTGCTTCCGGAAGGCCCGTGTTATATTACGGCCTCACCGAGGAAGGACGGAAGTACATTAATAAGTTCTTGGAGACGGATCCGATAGCTAAGAAGCACGGTGGTCGCTTACGGAGGCCTAGGTTCGGAAGGGTCGAGAAGCTAAGCGGGCCTATAAGGTTAATAGAGGTAAATAAGAAGTACACGAGCGAGCTCTCGTTAGATAAGCTCAGCGAACGCGTGCGCATCGTCCTCCAATCCTTCGGTGTACATCACCGTAGGGTAGAGAAATATGTACTACGTAAGGTTTCCCTAAGCATAAATCCCGGAGAGGTCGTAGCGGTAGTAGGGTCCTCGGGGGCTGGTAAAACTACGCTCTTACGCATGATCATAGGCTCTTACTTAAAGGAAAAGAGCGACTTATACGTGCCCGACTCGGGTGAAGTATCTTTACCGGAGAACGCTAAGCTCGAAGCTATGATACCGGGGGAGATAGAGCCTAAGTTCGGGGACGAGGCGATATTGGAGGTGATATACAAGATAACTAGGGACGAGGCTTTAGCCGTAGAGGTTCTGAACGTGGCCGGGATTTCGGACGCTGTTCTTTATAGGGCTACGTACGATCAGTTATCTACCGGGCAGAAAGAGAGGGCGAGGATCGCTTATCTATTAGCTCACAAGCCGAACGTCCTCATCATAGACGAGTTCGCGGCGCACTTGGACGTACCTACGGCTATGAGGCTAGCTAGGAAGGTTTCCTCTATAGCGAGAAGCTCCGGTATGACGCTTATAGTAGCGACCCATAGACCCGCTGTGGTTCAGGCGTTAGAGCCCGATTCGGTAATATACGTAGGTTACGGAATCGTTCAGAAAATGCCGCGGGATGAAGCGAAAAAGCGGATAATCGGGTCTTAGGGTGATTCTCGTGGAAGATTCCGTGGACGTTTTGATCGTGGGCGCGGGTCCGGCTGGTCTTTCTACGGCTTATCATCTAAACGATTCAGGGTTAGAGGTGATAGTGTTCGAGAGCTCTTATAATCCGCGGAGCAAACCGTGCGCGGGCTTGCTTCAGGCGGAGGCGTTCGATGAGTTCCCGATATTACGCTCGGTCCCAAAGGTCGCCGTAGAGGACGTCATCGTGACGTATAACGATATCGAATACCACGTGGAGTTTGAGGAGCCTATAGCGTATGTGATCGATCGCACGTCCGCCGGATGGACTCTAGCGGGTCGTATGGACGCTGAGCTAGAGCTAGGGGGAAGCGTGGTGGACGTAAAAAGGATAGAAGAAGGCCGGATCGTACGCGTGTTACGGCCCGACGGAGAGACAGAGGAGTACAAGACTCGCTATCTTGTAGGTTCTGACGGAGCGTTATCGATCGTAAGACGCAAGGCGGGGTTTCACGATCGGGTAAACGAGTACACGATAGGAAGCGCTTATCAAGCGATCGTGAGCGGCTTCTATAAACCGCGTCTCTTACTAGGACGTTGGGCCCCTAAAGGATACGCCCGGGTATATCCATCGCCCACGGGTGAGACGCGCATAGGTCTCGGAACGCTTAAGGCGTATTCTAAGGGGTATCGGGACAAACTCTTCGAGCTACTAGCGTTATATGATATAGAAACGTATACGCCCCAGTTCGGATACGTTCCTCTAGTGGGTCGTATAAAGGAAAGCGTAAAGAACGGAGCGTTCTTAGTGGGGGACGCTGCTGGTCACGTGCAGCCGCTTAACGGTATGGGGATATATTACGCGATGAAGGCCGGTAAGTATGCGGCTGAGGCTATAAAGAAGGAAGATGAGATGGAGTACGAGAAGCTACGGAAGTCGAGCTTCGGCTATGATCTACACTTAGGAAGAAAAGCTCTCGAGAAGGGAATCAAGAGTAAGGTAAAAAAGCGCTTTACGAAGCGTCTCGCTAAGATCACCGCGGAGCTACTAATGGGGCGCGTGACTAAGATGAACTTAATAAAAGCGCGGTTGATTATGAAACTAGGCGTATGACGTACATACCTTATCGGATATCCGAGCTCGTAGACTTCGATGGTGTGGTGAACGTGCGCGTGGTGGGTTACATAGAGAAGGAAGGAAAGCACGTGTATCTTAGAGATCCTCTAGGGGAAGATAAAGTGAGGCTTCTGGGGCGCGTCGAGAAAGTAAAGGAGGGAGAGATCGTAGAAGTATTCGGAACGTATACCCCTTACGGCATCTCCGTGGACTTCGTATTACCAGCGGACGACGATTACGGTACTCTCATAGAGTATAAGGAGCTTATCAAAAAGGAGCGCGAGAGGCTATTATGGATTAATGAATGACCCTTATACCTCGGCTAATGATACTTGAGCGTTCCCGCCCGTATATCCGCGAGCGGTTTTTGAACACGTTTGGAAAGTTCACGGAGGTACAAAAGAGGGCGATCCCGCTAGTTTGGGCTAGAAAGAACGTCGTTATATCCTCACCCACGGGTTCTGGTAAGACTTTAGCCGCGTTTTATGCGATCCTAAACGAGCTCTTTGAGCGTGTCGAAAAGGGACGCGAAGAGAGAATATCAGTAGTATATGTATCACCTCTCCGCGCTTTGGATAACGACATCCGCAGGAACCTCCTCTCGTATATTGAGGGTATTACGAAGTACGGAATAGAGATGGGGTACTTAGATAAGGGGGAGACGGTGAAGGTAGGGATCATACACGGGGACGTGCCTCAGAGTAGGCGTAAGAAGATCGCTGAGGAACCTCCCGATATATTAGTAACGACCCCCGAGCGGCTCTTCCTGCTCTTATTAAGGAAGGATATCATGAGCGTTACTTATCCCGAGCGGGTGATCGTGGACGAAATACATGAGGTAGTCAATAACAAGCGCGGCTCCCATCTCTCGATCTCTTTAGAGCGTCTAGCGGAGGCGAGAGGAGAATTCGCGCGCATAGCTATGAGCGCCACTCAGGCTCCTATAGAGGAGATCGCGCGTTTTCTCGGAGGCTATTATAGGGATGGTACTCCAAGGCCCGTAAAGATCGTCGACGTATACTCCCCGAAGGCGTTCGACCTCGACATTATACCGGCCGAGAATCAGGAGATGTTATATGAGAAGCTCGTAGAGGAAATCAAGACCGCTAGGACTACGCTCGTGTTCACGAACACCCGTCGCGGCGCTGAACACGTAGCTTACGTTCTAGGAGAACTATTGGGCGAGCCCGTGGGGGTGCATCATTCCTCGTTATCTAAGGAGGAGCGCGAGGAGGTAGAACGGAAGCTAAAGAAGGGCGAGATCACCGTCGTCGTGACCTCCACGAGTTTGGAGCTAGGCATAGATATAGGTACCGTAGATAAGGTCGTACAGATCGGATCCCCGAAACAAGTGACGAAGGCCATACAGCGCGTCGGCCGTTCCGGGCACGGTGTAGATCGCATATCCGTGGGGCGCTTCATACCCGTGATATCGATCGATACGATAGACCTTATCGAGGTGGCCACGATCGTGTGCGACATCTATAAGCGTAAGATCGATCGCGTCCAGATACCTAAGAAACCCTACGACATACTCGCTCAGCACATACTCGGCATGGCCGGTGAGAACATGATTCGCTCAACGGGCGTAGAATACGATCTCGATAAGGCGTATGAAGTAGTACGTAGAGCCTATCCTTATCATGAACTCACGCGCGAGGAGTTCGATAGCATCGTAGAGATGCTTACGGATCTACCT
>Ga0256838_1000818_pt1 | contig 16549 bp, 15 predicted proteins | sample 4571419metaG_FD_185978 | JGI IMG/M metagenome (GOLD analysis project Ga0256838, IMG submission 185978) | Hydrothermal vent microbial communities from Guaymas Basin, Mexico - 4571-419 | ecosystem: Environmental > Aquatic > Marine > Hydrothermal vents | place: Mexico: Guaymas Basin | collected...
TTGTATCTTTCATTATCTTTGATTTTGCCGCTCTCGCCATTATGTCATAGTCGGTTATAATTCCTACCATCTTTCCTACATTATTAACTATTGGAGCCGCTCTCTGCCCACTATCTAACATCTCACATACCGCATCTAAAACAGGAGTGTCTTCGTGTATGCAGTGTGCCTTATACATCAATGACCTAACTTCTTCGTGTACTGATGATGCCAATAATAAATCTCTCATGCTTATTAAATAATATTCCTCCTTACCATCTTTTTTATCAACAACTATTAAGTGGTGAAAGCCATTTTCTTCCATTATTCCTAACGCTTTTGATACCGGTGTGTCAGGCGTTACTGTAACAACATCCTTTGTCATTATCTCTTTTACTGGTTCATTAAACATTAATCTCACCTTTTAACAGAAATTTTGATGATAAATACTATATCGCATTTAATATTTAAAGTTTAAATAATAATGTTAAATTATTTACAATATATATTTAAATTTATAAATATAAATTGTTAAAAAAATAAAAAGAAAGAAAAGTTAAAGGATTTATCTGTCGTGGAGTGTTATCTTAACTTTTATTTCTTTATAGACACCTTCATCTGAAACAACTTTTACTGGAATTTCAACAGTTCTTTTTAAAGATTCTCCAATATTAAAGCCCATTGATGCTCCAAATAGGAAGTATATTTCTTTTTGAACTTTCTGTCCTGGATGTAATGTTCCTACATCGTATTCATTTGTGTAGAAGTATGCATCGGTTGGGTTCTTATATTTATTAAATGCCCATCCCGTATTCCATCCAATGAACTTTGTCCCATTTACAGCACATGCGTAGTAGAAGTTGTTAAATCCTCCCATGTACAATCTCATAGATTGTCTATGTGTTGAATCTCCCCATGTCTTTATATCAGTTGCTGATAAATCTTTATTATCATTTATTGCATTAACCTTTGTAACTGATGTTGGTGCAAATATGTATTTTATACTACTGTAGTTGTTACCATCATCTCCGACCCAAGTAGCCCCAGGATATATCCCACTTCTATTTATAATTCCAGTGAATTCATTTCCATCTTTGTCACATAAGACATAAGCTTCATAACTATTTCCTGCAGCATCTGTTATTGTAGTTTTCTTTAATTGTAATGCTGCAATTTCTTCTGCTCCTTCAGTTTGTATTTTAACATTTGTTAATGGTGAATTATAGTAGTTTTCAATTGTTATTGGAACTGGAACTATAATTCTTTCATCGTAGAGTGTCCCATAAGAAGAATCCTTTGCCAAAGCACTTAGCTTGTATTTTGAATATGGTCCCCATGGTGTTGAATCACCTAAATCTAAGTCCCCTTCAACAACAATCTCTTTTGGAACTGCAACGCCTATTGCTCCAGCGTCGTATGCAATTGAAGATGTTGTTCCCTCCATTGCGGATTTTGTTTTCTCTTGACTACTTCCAAATAGGTTATTACCCCATGTGTAAAATACCGCTCCAACAACTATTGTAACTCCTAACACGATTAATAAAGCTAATATTGGAGACAACGCCTTTTTATTCTTTAAAAAGTCGAACATCTTTTCATCACCTCTCTATTTATTCCTCGGGTCTCCATCATGAGAGACCGTCATCGGAGTTAAACATTATTTTATATGTTATTAAGTTTTCTTTAATGTAGGTTGTTATGTATATACGGATTTCGTCTATATAAAGTTTTCTATAGAATTCATAAAGAAAATTTTATATATGAAAATTTTACTAAATATATGGAATTCATATGAGAAAAATAAATATACTTCATAAATTTTATTATTTTATTAAAGAATAATTTTATATTAAACATTCGAATATATGGATATATATGGCAAATAAAAAAGGAAAATTTAGAATTTATGACCACTCTGGGTCTCCAATATGGAATTTCAATGGAATTGTTTTTGACAATATTCCTTCACTATCTTGTATTCTAATACTTATTTCATCAACATCTGGCAGGTATTCAGAAGTTATATAACCAAATGCTATATACATATTAGCTGTTTTTACACTATTTGGAGAAATATCTCCAATATTATATACTGGATTGTTGAATAAAGCTTTGCAATCATTATATCCACTACCTCTAAAGAATGCCTGACTTGTAGCCATATACCACTTACCCCCTGATGAGTTTATAGCAACTAAGTAGTAATTAACCCCATCAGTAGTTATTAATTTTAATGGACTTGATGTGTAATCAGCAAATGAACTTTTTGCTTTGGTTGTGGCATATTCAATACTGCTTCCAGTTGTTGCTTCTAAATCAGTTCCATTCCACTTGTATCCACTTGCAGAGCTTGATATATTCACGGCATAGGAACTTGTGGTAAATACATAAGTGAATCCATTAGCATTTTCGTCTGCTGACGCATAACCGATATATCCTTTAAATACTGAATCGTCTCTTTTCAATAGTTCATATTGGTCATTTGTATCATCATACTTTAAATGAAAAGCCCACCATAAATGACCTGATAATCCGAGAACTTTTGCAGTAACTCCTTTTAAGATTTTATCTTGAGCATTATTTCTAACATAGATTGGAACTTCAAATATAACTCTCTCATCTTTTAAACAATTAGTGTATTTTTCAGGTTTGTATGGCTCTCCATATTTTATTGTCTTATCGTTATCTGCATCTACACCAGTAGAAATATATTCAAATGTTGCTGGACTTTCATCGTGCCCTACAATTCCAACCTTGACATAATATGGAAGAACGTCACTTGACATTGTTGCTGCCTGTCCTTCCATTGCAGATTTGGTTTTATCTTGACTACTTTCAAATAATCCACTTCCCCATGTGTAAAATACCGCTCCAACAACTATTGTAACTCCTAACACGATTAATAAAGCTAATATTGGGGATATGGCTTTTTTATTCTTTAAAAAGTCGAACATCTTTTCATCACCTCTCTATTTATTTTTCGGGTCCTCATCATGAGAGACCGTCATTGGAGTGTAATAATTTATTATATATTTTGAATAATTTATAAGTATTATACTTAGTATTATATTACTTTAATAAGGTATTACAAAAAATAATATATAAACTTTACGATTTTTTAGAAAGTAGTATTATTATATATTAAGATTTAAACAATAAATAATAAAAAATATTTTGAAAATTTTTAAAATATTCTTTAAAGATGGACTAAAAGAGATATTCATTCAATACTCTCAACAACACATAAATCAAAATTTTATATTAATATTAAATAATCTATAAATAATTCTAAAATTGATAAACGGTGATAAAGTGAAAAAAATCATTTTAGTATTTTTTATACTATTAATAGCCCAAAATATTTATGCTTATGAAAAAATCTATGACATAAACCATGTTTTTTATTACACTACAATGTCTATTGAACTTCAAAAATTTGTAAAAAATGCTGAAATTATTACCCCATTAAACGCTGACAACAATACAACAATAACAAAAGACACGATATTAATAGGTAGTCCAGAAGAGAATCCTTTAACAAAAAAATACATTGGATTCTTTAAAATAAAAGTAAATAAAACTTTTCCAGGAAAAAAATAAAGGGGTTATTGAAAAACAGATAATAAATGGGCATACAGTTATTTTATTAGCTGGCTCTGATATACAGGGAACTTATGCCTCAATATTGGTCTTTGTTAATTTAGATGACATTCTAGAGGAGCCAATTATATGCAAAACTTCAAACAAAGTTAATATTTACAGCATGTCTCTTAATAGTGAATATCTTAGGGGTTTTATTGAAAAAAATATATTAACACCAAAAGAAATTAAAAAAGTTAAATCTCTGTCTTATAAATTAAAAGGAAAGGATAAAAAATCAACTATTGAAAATATAGCAAAGTGGGTAGCAAACAACATAAAGTATGATTATGATAAGTGTAAAAAAAATAGAAAGTGGAAAATTTAGCTGGGATGAATATAATACACCCTCAGAAACGGTAAATACAAAGAAAGGGGTTTGTTTGGACTATGCAACATTAACATCTGCTTTATTGTTAAATAATAACATAACTCCTTATATTTTAGATATAAATTTATATAACACTTCATCGTTAGAAATTTCGTCCAGTCATGCTTCAGTTGCTGTAAAAATAAATAATACATACTTTGTTATAGACCAACAGCGATATTTGATTCCAATTAACGAATATACTGCCCAAACATTTGAAGACAATTTAAGAATTGCCAACATTGTAATGTTTAGAGTTGTAAAAGAAAGAGATGGCATAAAATTAATAAAAGAAAAAGAAGTTCCAGGAGTTGCAATATATGAAGATTTAATAAAACTCTTAGAAATGAGATTTAACAACTAATTCTATTATTTTAAAAATTACTGGGAAAGGGTATATTATATACAAAATATAAGAAAAACATATAAAAACCAAAAAAGGGAGTTGTGGAGTAACCCAAACTTTCCCTTTGTATCTTTTTTCATCTTCTTTTTCTTCATTTATACTGGGAATTAAGGAGAGGTCTTCGTCATCTCCCATAATGGTCTCAAATTTTTTAACCTCATTCATATCTTTTTTTAAAGCTATAAACAATAATGGTAAATTCTTTAACTTTAATCCTTTATAATTTCCATTTTTTAGGTTTATTAGGAATATAGCTATACAGTATGGAATGACAAAGATTATTGCATTTAAAAAAATAATGAATGTAAAGAACATCCCTTTTAAATAACTCAACCCCATTAAAAATTTGCAATCCCCTCCTCCCATAAAATTAAGGTAGTATAAAAAAATTCCAATCAAATAAAACACCAAAAAAGATAACGCAAAGTATGATTTAAACAAAATAAACGACAATAATAATAAAAACACTCCAATATAAACTAACTTATTAAACTTTTCATATCTAACAGATATGGTAATAAATAAAATAGCAAAAATCTCAATAAAAAAGATTAATAAACTTTTATTATATAGGAGATGGATAACAACCCCTACCCAGAGCATGGATATCCATAAAAAGTCAGTGACCTCTCTTTTTCTCCAATCCTCAACTGCCCCATATATCGAGCAAATCAATCCATATAAATAACTCAAATCCATATTTTCCACCAACTTAACCAATATTCCAACTTTGATATTCAAAAGAATTATATAGAGAAGAATAAAATATCCTTGGAGTTGTTATAAAAATATCAGCCAAAATATATCCTTTTGAGGAAATACCTTTTTGTGGATTAAAAATTGTTATGTTGTGATTAAAACCTCCATTATGTAAGGAGATATGGAGCGTTGATGAATTACCATATATGACATTGAAATAGTTATTTTTGCGGGATTCATTTAGGATAAAATAAGAGGTGTCGCTAAAATTGTTTATACTCTCATTAAGATTATAACTAAAAATTGTATCAGAATAGTTATTTAATAACTCAACATAAATTGGTGGAGTTGTATCATTAAAGACAAAATTACCACTCTCATTAATTGTTACAGTGTAGTTTTTGTAGAAACTTTTAACATACAATATTCCGAAAAAGCTTCCATTTATCGATATATTTATGTATGTTCTATTTTCGTAGCTATTGTAATATCCACTTGTATTTATAAAAGATAAATTTTCTGCTAATGAGTTGTTAAAAACATCCTTTGCCATAACAAATATAGCAAAATCCCCTTCTTTAGATATATTTAGGATATAATAATATAACGATTTTTCATTATTGGAATTATTATAAATGGTTTCATTGAGTATCAAATTTCCAAATCTATCATAAACAAATACATTAACATAACTCCCCGTTGTATTAAAACTTCCAGCAACTGAACCATTTTCGAAGATATTCAACAATAGATTCTTGCTGAATACATAATTTGATACATTTAAGCTTCCGTTAAATGTTCCTCCAAATCCATAATTTGATATGCTATAAGAAAAATTTCCATTGTATAGTGAAAAATTGAATGTTAAGTTTTTTGCTTCATATTTTATATTAGAAAATGTTATTTTTTTGTAATTAATTTCAATGCCCTCATCTTTATAATTATTTTTTAAAATATTTAAATTCTCACTTAAATTTGAGTTTGAAGTTAAAGAGTTTATTAAACAGCTTTCTATAGAGTTTTTAATACCTTTCATTTTAAATGCCATCAAATAAGAATCATCAGAAGTTTGAGAGTTAAACCCAAGTAAGAAAAACAATATTAACCCAATAGATAAAATAACACCACCAATGATAAAAAACTGTCCTCTTTTATTCATCTCCACCATAGTATCAACCTTAACTTATAAAAATTTACTGAGGTGTTATTTTCAAATATAAAATTTCTCTCAACAATAACCCCATTTTTTGCGTCAGAATAAATTAAATTCCCATTTTTGTAAATCTCAAATCCATAACCTACATTGCTTGGCAGTTCAATTTTTTTGTAGAGGGAGGAGATATTTTCAAAATCGCTCTCCTCAATATGTGCAGAGTATAATGCATTATATCCAATAAATTCTAAAGAAAGATTATAATCGAAATTTTGGGACATTACTAAATAGGAAAAAACTAATATAACTATAATACTTGCAATTGTAGCTTCTAAGATTCTAATAAAACCTTTATTGTTAAATATCATCTTCCCACTTCTAAAATGCCGTAGTATTTAACTGAGATATTTTCACCTTTATCAACTACACAAAATGGAACTTCAAACAACTTATTACAACTAATGCTTTTAAATTCTTTATAATGAATAGAATAGTTTTTTGGATATATTATCTCAATACTCTCACACTCCAATTTTTTGTATTTTGCAGAAATATTATAATGCCCTATAATTTTTAAAAACTCAGGATTTTTTGTTACAATGAACTCATCCTTAGAAGGGAAGTATGCAATAATATATGAGCCGTTCAAGTTTTCAAGATACTTTATTAAATCTCTACTTTCAGAAGAATTTTTGAATACAAATCCCTCAATAACATAAGCTATTTTATTAACTCTAAAATTAAAGATTAAATTACCTTTTGAAATTGAGAAATTATATTTTAAATCATTATAATACATTAAAAATTCTTTTTTAGCCTCTTCAACATCATAAACACTATGTAAATTAACAGCTTCAGATATAACATAAGCAGATACGATTAAAAATATGGCTGTTGCAAGCAAATAATCTAACTCCATTTTATCCCCCAATATAGAGTTTGAACAGCAAATATCCAACAATTAACATTAATATAATATGTTTTATTCCGGCAATAACTGACCTTTCAGTTAATATCCCTAAAGAAGCTCCAGAGAATAGAGAATATATCAAAATTCCTTGAAACAAGTAGTTTTTATAAAACTCAATATTTAAACCTTGAACATTTTTTAATAATGTTGGCAGGAGAGAATGAATCATAATATATGATGTTCCAAGGTATAAGAAAAATGAAAGGTAAATCACAACTACGTATATGAACTGCCTTGCACTTATCTCTCTTTTCATTTCACTCAACCTATATGCATGAATAGTTACTGAAGTTAAGATATCCCTTATATCTCCACCAGAGACCGCACATTCTTTTAGTATTGATGCGATTCTTTTACCAATTAAAGATTTCTCTGTTTTTTCTAAATCGGCAAATACTTCATTAACAGGCCTTCCCCAAGACATTTGAATAGCCATTTTTTTAACAATTTTTGTTAAAGGCCCATAGTTAGTTCTTGCACAAACTTGCATCGCTCTAATTATATCCATACCGCTTCTCACAGCCATGGTTAAATCATTTAAAAATATAGGATAGTATTTTTCCTTCTGATTTTCAATAATAAAATGCCAGTAGCTTGTTAAAATAAATGGTAAAGTAAGAAACAAAATTCCAAACATCAAAAAATCTATTTCATGAAATACGAAAAATGACTTTTTAATGAAAAACATGATAAAAAATATTATAGAAAGTATCCAAAAAAACAGAGTAATAAAATGAATTGGTTTCCATTTAAATTTCATTTTTATGCCTTCTATCTCTGGTTCATCAAATTCTTTTAAAACATCCAACAAAGAAACGTTTAATTTAAAATCTTTTGGTAGAATTCCATAAGTTAATCCCATAAAAATTATTGACGCAATTGGGACCCATAAATAAAAGGTCAATGGAAGTAACTTTGGGTCTCCAAAAATTGATGTGGTTTGTAAAATTGCACTAATTGATGAAGCTACAGGAACTGTCATAACAACAAAAAGAGGAATCATACCACACGCTATCACATAAAACTCAGACAGTATCTCAACTTTTTCAATAGCTTCCAACAACTTTACCTTTCTATCTTCCATCAACCTCTCGTATATCTCATAAAATATGTTTTTCATCTCTGCCCCAACTATTAAAGAAGCTACTATATTGTAATAAACTGAAGATAATTTTTTACTTGGTGTTATCCTTGCTCTTCTTAAAAATGTTGTTATAATGTCATAATTAAATACCTTTGTATCTTTAATTATTTCTTTTGCCTCTTTGCTCATTCCTCCATAAATATTCTCTTTTGATAGGGAGTTAAATATCTCTACTACAGGTATGTTCGCTGAGGATAAAGCAGAGATAAAGGCAAAGGCATAGGGTAAATTTTCATCTATGCTTTTAGCTTTTTCCTCAGCTAAAATATAAGGATATAAAACTCCAATGAGAATGGTGATAAAAACTCCCCCAATAAGCCCAAAAATTGCATAAAATATATTAAATATAATTAAAAAAATCAAAAATATAATCAACCCAACAATTATGGATGTTAAAAATACTACAGGTAAATATGTAGAAGAAACCGCTTTTATGCCTGCCTTTAATAAGATCTCATCAAATTTCTCATCTTCTATCTTAAAAAGTTTCATAGCCAATTTATAATATTTCAATTTTAAATTTGCAAAAAAATTCAATTTAATCACCTTTATAATATTCCTTATATCCACATATCTTTTTAACGAATTCTTTAAAATTAGGATTTGTTTTGCTCAGATTTTCTAAATATTCAGCCCTATTATAAAGTTCATTGATAATGTCTTTTTCTGAAATTCCAATGAACTCGGCTATTTTTCTTAATAGGTAACTCTTCCCAGAAAATTCAAAGGTATCATCTTCAGGATTCCACTTGAAAACATCATGTAATATAATATCATCAATTTTTGGGTCGTATTCAACAATCTCAGTTATACTCTTAGTTCTTCTAACAAATCTCCCTCTATAAATCAATCTAACCTGCATACATATGGCATTTAGTTGTTCAAGCATAATCTTTGGAATGTTCATTGGTTCAGCATTCAACCTCCTTATAACTGCCTCTGGAGATTTTGCATGTATCGTTGATAATGCCAAATGTCCTGTAGTTATTGCCTGAAATAATATCTTCGCCTCCTCCCCCCTAACCTCTCCAACAATTAAATAATCTGGTCTTTGCCTTAAAGCCGCTTTTAATAAATCCATCATAGTTATTTCATATTCTTCCCCACCAAATCCACTTCTAGTAGTTCCAGCAATCCAGTTTTCATGATATAACCTAATTTCTGGAGTATCCTCAATAGATACGATTTTCATTTGAGGGGGGATGAAAAGAGAGAACGCATTTAAAAGAGTGGTTTTTCCAGTAGCTACTTCACCGGCAACCATAATAGAATTTTTATATTCAATGAGTATCCAAAGGTAAGCCAACATTTCGGGAGAAATACTTCCATACCTTATTAAATCCGTTGGCAATATTGGAGTGTGTGTGAATTTTCTTATTGTAAATGTTGAACCGTATCTTGATATATCCCTTCCAAGGGTTACATTTAACCTACTACCATCTGGGAGAGAACCATCCACTATTGGATTAGCTAATGTTAGGGATTTTCCACACCTTTGAGCTAAAGATATACAGAATGAATCTAATTCTTCATCAGTTTCAAATTTTATATTTGTCTTTAAATGTTCATATTTTCTGTGAAAGACATACACTGGCTTTCCAACCCCAGTGCAGCTGATATCTTCCAGGTTCTCATCTTTCATAAGAACTTCTATCTTTCCATACCCAATGAGGTATTTAATTAAAAAGTAAATTAACTTATGTCTTGTTGTATCATCCAATGTTAATTTTAAATCGTCAAAAATTTCTTTAATTTTTTCTTTTAAATACTCCTCTAATTTTTCTTTTTCTATTTCTTCAACTGGAACATCCAATAGTATTTGAACTATTTTTCTTAATTTTAAAAATAACTCAATTTCTTCTTTTGTTAATATTGGTTCTACAACGATATATTTTTTTACTTTTTCAACTCTGTCATATCCAATTATAATATCAGCTAATCCAATTGTCTTTTTTTCATAAATTTCAAGATTTTTAATTTCTTTATAAACTTCTTTTAAGATGTCAATGTATTCTTCGCAATGTTCTTCTTTCTTTGTTTCTTTTTCAAATTTAAAAAATTTTTTAATGCCATTAATTTTTATTTTATTGAAGTTGTTAAGTAATTCTTTAAATTTAATATCTTTTTTCATTTTTTTCATAGTATCACTCCACATGTATTAAATATGTATTATTAACCTTTTCACAGGAAATTTTAGATATTTCAGAGACCTTACTTTTAAAGAATCGAATGTTGTCATTAAACTTATGAACATAGGTTTTATTCTGAAAGACGATAATAAACGAATTGTTTTCAAATATAACTTCACAATTTAACTTTATTTTTTTGAATAAGGTGATGTTCCCTTCATTTGACAAAACTATTGCATCAAGAATCTCCGAAGTTATCTCCCTATCAACCTTATTGATGTATCTATATTGCCCAACTTCAATTAAATCCGAATAAATGTTAGATATAAATATAATAATTAAAATGGAACTTGCCATTAAAAGGATAGATTTTGCAACAATATGCATATTATCCCATTAATAAGCTATAAACATAAACTTTTGAACCATTAACATAAAAATACCTCACATTATTGGAGTAATTTATTGTTATGTTTCCCCCAAACTCATAAATGGATAAATTCGTGTATTTAACATAAGAAACATAGGGTGACAGCGATGTAATATTATAAATAAAGATATATAATGACCCTTTTTCAAGATAAACATCATAATCAATTCCTTCAATGGTTGTAATATTGAAAGATACACAATTCGTCTCATTAGAGATTTTAACATTTTGTTCTTTTAAAGCAATCTTAGTTTCATCAAATGTTCTCTCTGAATTTATTCCACTCAATATTACATCATTTATTAGATTTTTTATAATTTCTATGTTATTTTTTTCTTTCTCCTTTGAAACATGGTTTAAAGCAGTGTCTATTATATTAACTCCCCATTCATAAGCAACAATAGAAAATACAAAAAGAGATGTTATAACCAAAATAGTAGAAATATAGGTATTCATTTTCCTCCCCTACTAAAATAAATAGTCAATCCTATTATTCCAAATCCTACAACGATTCCAATAAAGCCCAATAAATAATTGCCCATATTTGTAGATTTTTCGGAGGTTTTGTTGTTTTCTAATATTATAATGTCATCAACTGTTGAATTATAAAGCTTTATATATAAATATGGCTCTTTTAGATATGCTGTTTTATTTGAAACAAAAACATTATATTTTCTGTCAAATGTAAATGTCCCTTTTGGATTTTTAATTACATAGAAGGTTCCATTTTTCGTAATTGATGTGACATTTGTTACTGCATACCCATAAAATCCTGAAGTATTAAAGAACTTTGTATAATAAATATTACAAATTGAAGAAATATTATCTAAATAAATCAAACTTATAATATTTTTATTGGTTTGATTGTACTCTAAGATATATTTCCCATTCGTTTCAGCCAGTTTATTTTCCGCTATTACAACCACTCTTACATCATTTGGAGGGATTCTCATTCTAACTGGGCTTCCAAGAGAATATACATAATCTTCAAGTTGGGGAATTGTTATGTTTATTGTGTAATTTGTCCTATCAATACTAAAATTGTAGTAGAATATAACGGAATTTGAAAAGTTTCTATACAGCAAATTAGAATAATTAAGCCCATATATTTTCTCATACAAAATAATTCCAGCTGATTTTATGTAATATGGATTGTTTGTCCCATTTATTATATCTTTAATATAGGCAGTGTCGTTTTTTACAATTATGTATAGGGTTTCATTGTAGTTTATATTGTCATAAATTATATTGTTGTTAGAAATATTCGAACTTGAGAAATTCTCAGTAGTTGTATTTAAAACATCTGAAATATTTTCAGCATAAATAGAATAAATAGAGAATAATCCAAAAATGCATAAAATCAATAAGTAATCTATTTTTTTCATTACTATCACCTTTTAATTTTTAATTTATTTCAAATGTTACTTTTTTCTCTACTTTTCCATATTTCGTTGAAGCAATAATTTTAAATATTATTGTATTTGGAATTTTTGTATTATTTATTAGGATGTAATAATTTATACTTGTTTTAGAATTCCCTTTCAATAAAAAACTCTTTGTTGGGCAGTTTAAATCAATTAAATCAAGTAAATTTGATGTATTTAATGCATTTCCATTAGAAGCAGAGGCATAGAATAGTTTTCCATCTTCATCGTAAAACTTCATTGAGGAAAAATATGTTGTTCCATTAAAATAAACGTATTGCCCGCTGTAATTGTAAGGATTTCCATTCCTATCCAATAATAGGCTGTTATTGTTCTCATCTATATTTACCGACGCCCAAGAAACGTTTGGAGTCAAACAATATATCCGTGTATTTATATCTAAATCTTCATCAATATTATTAATGAATTCCAATTTTATCGTTTGAATAAATCTTTCTTCCGGATTATTTGTTATCTGCGAATCTCCGTTTAAATCAAGGTTTGTAAAATAGTATGTATCTATTGTTGAAATCTCAATAGGTTTTATAATATTGCCTATCGACGATTTTATTGTTGGGGTTATTTTTTCGGTTGTATCCGTAAATACATTATTGCTCCAAGCATAATAAGCTGCACCGATGGCAATTGCAGTGCCTATTAACAATAACATGGTGATTATTAAAGATATTCCTGAATTGTTCATAAACTTCACCGCTAAGTTTATGTAAGTGCTTATGTATATATGGGGTAAAGTAAGTTTTATAATATTTAAGATTATCTTAATTATAGAATTATTTACATAAATTTACTCGTCAGTTGATTATTTAGGTATGATAAATAAATATAAAAAGCTACCTTAGAGCATATATATCTTACTATTGTTGTTACTAAATGACTAAAAATATAGGGATGTTTATGAAACTTAAACATACCGTTATTTTTTTATCTATTGTATTTTTGGCATTATTTACAGTTAATGGACTCGAAATAAAGGACATTGATTACAGAGATAGCTCTCAATATTTGATAATAACTGTAAGTAATCCAGATAATAATATTATTGCAAATATATCAATAATTGGATATATGGATAATAAAATAGATGCAAAAGTGGAGATGTTTAATTACACAATTCCAAAATACTCTATAATGTTTATTAGAAAGAAGATTATATTTAATGAAAAAGGAGAGCATAAAATATTTGTAACAATAAAAACTAAGAACATAACTTATACGTTTTACAAAAAAATAAATGTTACCTACGCATATAATAAAAAAGTCCCAATACCAGAAGAAAAAATAAATAAAAAGATAGAAATAGAGAGTGTGGATTTTGAAATATCACCTTATCCCTTTCCTCCTTTTTATGACTTTGTATATGTCACTATAAAAAATAACGATTATATTCCTCACTATGTCAATCTCTCATTTTCTGCCTCTTTTCAGGGAAAGTATTATGTTGTTAGGAATAATAGAATAATAAAATCCACACCATCAAACCCAGTGATAAATGCATGGAGACCTGACATTTACGTCCCTCCAAAATCTAAAATCACAATTCCAGTAAAAGTTAATTTTTACTATTCTGGGAAATACACAATTACTGTAAAAGCACTAAATGATGATTATTATTCAACTAAAAAAACAGTTGAGAACACTTCTCTTGTTTTAAAAGAAATTAGTGGAGATGAGATAAAGGTCTATAATGTAGATATATCCTGTCCATTATATGTATACAATATCACATGCGAGGAAGGGTATGGAGATTATGCTTATTCAAATTGGTTTGATATAGATGTATATAATACAGTTGATTATGATGTTTATGGAAAGTTACAAGTATTTTTATGTAAAAAAGATGGGGATGAATATATTATTTTAAGTAATAAAACATTAGATAAATATTTTTTAGCAAAAGAGTTTTGTGATGGGTATTCCGTCCCTGTTAAACTTAACACTTCTGTATTAAACCCCTATGATGATAAATTTATAATCTTTGTATTATGCAAAACTGGAAATATGGAGAGTTTCTATTATAAAACTTTTAAAAAACCGGTGAAAATAAATAACTTAGAAGTGAAAAATTATCTGGAGTATTATTGTTTTGTTGATGAAAGTATATTTTATGATGTTTGTGTTAATGTGACAAATAATTTAAATGAAAAAATATATGTAAATATATCAATAAAAGATATTTACAATAAAACATACTCAAAAGAAATTAAACTTAATAAAAGCTACAACATCATTAAATTTGATGGACTAAAGATTAATGCAAAGGATTTATCCCATGACGGAAAAATTAAATTAAATTACACAATTACTGTCATAACCCCTCCTTATGAAAAATATTACACTATTAAAAAAAATATAACTGTGGAATTGTCATTAACCCCAATACCTCCCGTATATGTGTGTAATGATTTAAATGACAATATATTTGTAGGGTATCCTCAAAACTTATCATTTAGCTTGAAAAAGATTGTTGGAAGAAGTGTTGATGCGAGAGTGTATATAACAGTCCCCGATAGTATTAAAAACTATTCTTATTTTGAAGAAAAATACTTAAAAATTGGAACCATGGAAGAAGTTCCTGTAAATATAAAAACACTCTTTTTAAAGGAATATGAAGGTCCAATATACATACATGTTGATACGAACATGGGCGTTAGAGAATGTGTAGTTGCGAGGATTATTAAAGTCATGCCTATAATATCTTGTGAAGATGTGTATTTACATAATTATACTGTTTTTATAAAAATAAGAAATAGAACACAAGGATTTGTGAAAAATGAGCCGATTGTAGGTTATCCAACTAACATTACCGTAGAACTGAAAAGCTACTTACCAAATGTAAAAGGCATAGAAATTTGGATTTCTGCAATGGATGAAGATGGTAAATTAACAAATTGCAGTGAAAGAAAAATTATTAACATTTATGGAAATTACAAAAAAGTTAATTTTCAAATTTTATTAAACAAGTCATTTGATGGGTATTTAGTAGTTTATGCTAAAACTGGGGGAGCAGTAATCCCCCTATATTATAAACCAATTATGGTTACATATCCAGTGATGTTTAATTTAGAATATAATCATTCCTATCCTTGGGCAAACCTAACTTTATCGCACAATTACCAAGTTCCTATAAAAGTAAATGCTACTGTTGATAAATATTTTAAAACAATAACAATCTATCCATATAAAGAGATGAAAGCTCCATTCTATGTTGGAGTAAATAGAAGCAATATAACTGTGAGTATTGAGGTATTAAACAATATATCTACAATAAAAAAATTCAATAAAACATTTTATTTCAAAAAATCAAATGAAATTAAAACTTCTATTAATAAAACAGTGGTAATAAATATAACCAACATAACAAACGAAACTGGAATATGCAATCAAACTGAAATGAGAAGAGTGGCGAATAAAACTAGAAAAGAAACAAATGAAACTAAAAATAATATCACTCTACCTCCAAATATTAAAACAGAAACGAGTGGAAGTTATAGAAAGAATTTGATAATCTTACTCGTTATTGGAGTAATTATAACAATAATTGGCTTATTAATGTATGAACCAACACGTCCAAAGGTTATATCTATAATCGCATCCATTCTCTATAAACTAAAAATCAAAGAAAAACCTAAGAAAAAAGAAACCATAAAACTACCGAAACCTCCAAAAATCTACATATCCGATATAATTTATTCATTAGGAGATACAGTAAGAATTGAAATATTTTCTGATGTAGATATTGGTAATAATTTATACATATTATCTCCAACAAATAAAAAATACAAAATAGAATTAATAAAAACTGGAAAGAATAAATATCTTGGATTATTCAAAATACCCGAGAATGAAGTTCCAGGGCAATATTTCATTATATATGAACCAGAAAATTTATCAATTGGAGGATTTTTAGTAATAGGTGCTAAAAAGAATATATAACTCATCCCATTTTGATATCTTTCAACTTTATTCTTCTACTTGCTCTCCTATCCGCCCAGCATTGGATACAAACACCAACTGGCAAAGAGGCAGTGTGGCATCCAGCAATTTCAATAAAAACATCCAAGGCAGTTATTTTTCCACCTAAACCCATGGCTCCAATTCCCAAACTATTTATTTTTTCTAACAACTCTTTTTCAAGCTCTGCTATTTCTTTATCTTTATGCCTCTCCCCTATCTTTCTTAGTAATG
>Ga0256838_1000820_pt1 | contig 16528 bp, 22 predicted proteins | sample 4571419metaG_FD_185978 | JGI IMG/M metagenome (GOLD analysis project Ga0256838, IMG submission 185978) | Hydrothermal vent microbial communities from Guaymas Basin, Mexico - 4571-419 | ecosystem: Environmental > Aquatic > Marine > Hydrothermal vents | place: Mexico: Guaymas Basin | collected...
ACAGGGTATACATCTTCACCGAGGAGAGGTACAGAAGGAACCTGCCGAAGGTCGTTGAGGCCATAAAGACCATCTCGGAGGCGTACAACCTCAACCCCACGATAGAGACCGAGGTGGTTCCCGACTACGGCTTCTTCGTTGCTGACAAGAAGTTCAAGGAGCTCTTCGCGAAGCTGGAGCGTGAAGGCTACAGGATGGGCCTCGACATAACCTCCGGGAGGAAGGCGCTTGTGGCGGCTGCGATAGTCCAGATAAGGAAGTTTCCGGTCTCGTTCATCGTCTACATGGGGCTCCTTGACACCGACTTTCCGGACAGACCATACATGATGATTCCGGCCCATATGCAGCCCATTAAGAACTTCCTTGGTGATGAGGATGAGGGAAACCAGTGAGGTCATAGAGAAGCCGGAACTCCAGATACTCCTCAACCTCCTGCCCGAAATACGGGTGAGTTACCCACTCTACGGGCTTCCCCTCCTCAGAGCAAAGCCCACTGAAACCGGCTACCTCGTCAACGTGGTCGCGGGCAGGCGTGAGTTCAACGAGAAGGTTCCCGAGTACCTGTCGAACGAGCTGCCAACGTACACGGACTTCTACGAGTGCTTCATCTCCGCGGGAATAATACGCTACGACAACGTCGACGACTTTATGCAGACCCTGGAACTCTACGAGAGGCTGAAGAAGGGGGTCGTCTTTGCCCCCGACACCAACCTCTTCTACCACCGCTTCATATCTTCCTTTAGACCACTCGACGGCTACCAGATAGTCGTCGCCGAGGGGGTGAGGAAGGAGATAGAGAACGCAATGAACTACAAGTACAGGAACAAGCAACTCGACGAGATCAGACGCGAGGTGCAGAACGCCTCCCTTTTGAGGGAGTTCAGCAACAGGAGGACCAAGAAGAGCAGAAAGGCGGCGTACATAGCCCTCAAGGAGTTCGAAGCCCTGAAGAGCAGGATAATCATCGCCGAGAGCGTCAATGAGCCGGCCCACAACAACGACGAAATAATCGTGAAAAGTCTAAAGCGCTACGACAGGATGACGCCGACGCTCCTCATATTCCTGACCGCGGACATAGCGATTACAGACGTTGCCGAGATGGAGGGGCTGGAGTACTTCCTCTTTGAATACCCGAGGAGAGAGCTGAGAAGGCACGAGGTTTCGGCATACCAGCTGAGAACGCTGCTCTTCAACCTCGCGGCGGTCTTCGGCGTGATAGAGGTCAACGGGATTCTGATATTCGGGGAGTTTGGAGGAAAGAGGGGGCTGAATGAGCTCAAGGTGGTCTTTCCGGCGGAGAACAGGACCTACCACGAGTTCATCTTCCACCTGAAGCTGAGCAGAAAGCTGATGGAGATAATGGGGAAATAAAGGAAAACCGGAAAGCTCACTGCAGCATGCCCTCCAGCTTCTCCACGAACTCCGTGCTCCTCCTGAGGTCGGCGAAGTACTCCTTTGCCTTTTCAACGTGCTCCTTCTCCACCCTTCCACCCCTGGCTAAGACGCTCGCCGGGGCGAGGAGCTGTACTGCGTAGCGGAGGCTGGTCCTCTCGCCGAGCTCGGCCAGGTACTCTATCGCCTCCTCGCTGACCTCTATCTTCTCCTCCTTCGCACGTATCTTAACTATCTCCCTGATCTCATCCTTCCTGTAGGGCTCGGTGTTGATAATGAGGAGCCTGTCGAGCATGTCTATTGGCATACCGTGTGGGGCCTCGAGGTCCGTTCCCCTTATCTTTGTCCTTCCCCTGTTGGTGGCCATGATGAGGATTGGGGCGAGCTCGCTCTCCATCGCCCTCGCGAGGAAGGAGAACGCCTCGATGTCAAGCATGTGGACCTCGTCGATGAAGAGGACTCCCGGGACGAGCGTGGCCTTGCCCTCCTCTATCCACTGCTTCACCGTCTCATCGACGCGCTGCCTTATCTCGTCGCTTATCTCCGCCCCGGTGCTGAAGAGCAGGCCGAAGATGTTGCCGCGAGCGTTGGCAACGTCGAGGTCGTGGAGGGTTACCGTGTAGGTGAACTCCTTGATCTTGAGAACCGGTCCGCTCGGCAGGTTCACCCTGCGCTTGAAGAACAGGCCCTCTTCCTCCTTGGTGGTTCCAACCTTGGAAATCCTTCCCGTCTCGGCGTCGATCTGTATGACGTCACCCTCCTCAACACCCATTTCCATGAGCTGATAGGCTATCTCCCTGCCGGCCCTGATGGTCTTCTCGTCGTCCTTCGTGCGGAGGGTTATGAGGACGCTCTCCGGAATCTCGACGTAGGGGTTAAACGGGTGCCTCGTCTTGTTGATTTTAACCTCCCTGACCTCGCCCTCGTAGACCTTCCTCTCCTCACTTATCCTAACGCCTATCGCCCTCCTGAGGGCCTCCTTCAGGAACTCGGTCTTCTTAACCTCGGCGGAGTAAATCTCACTTCCAGCTATCTGGACGAAGGGAACGTCCTCGCCGAGTTCCCTCGCTATGCCCATAGCTATGGCCGTCTTACCGCTTCCCGTCGGGCCGACGAGGAGGATTCCCTTGCCTGCGAGCTTGCCGCGCTTGATGAGCTCGACCGCTATACCCGCCGCTTCCCTCGCCTTAACCTGTCCAACCATGCCGTCGGCCATGAAGAGGGCCTTCCCGTTCTCATCTAAGCCGAGGCCTTTTATGTGGGAGTGGCTCCCAATCCTCTCGAAGCTTCTCTTTGCGACCTCTTCGATGACCGGCATGGACTCACCCCCAGCACTTAATCTTTCCGTGGGTTACTAAAAGGGGAGAGATTTAAAAATTTGACGGCTACAGGTTCGCCCTCCAGAAGCGCCTTATCGCATCGAGGGCCTCCTCACCGGGGGCGTATTCGCTGGCAATCTCCGACAGGAGCCTGTGCTCGCTGGCCCGCTCCCTGAGCGTGAACGCGCGCCTCAGCGATGGGGCGGAAGCGGCCACCGCAGCCCCCATCGAGCCGACGAGCGAGGTGAACCCGTGGGGGAGAAGCAGTTTTCCCGCGAGGAACCCGAACGACAGGAGAAGCGAGCCGAGGGTGAAGTTCACGAACCGCTTGGGCAGGGCTATCGGAAACTCGGCGTAGGGAATCCTTCCGTCGGCACCGTCCACGTAGGCCCTGTACGTGAGAAGGCCGTACCTGTACCTGACACGCCATACTGGGTAGTAGACGAGGCCGTCAGGGGTAACGTCAAGGTCCGGCACGTCAACCACGAAGCGTCCCCAGCGGAAGTGCCTGCGGACCTCCTCCCCAAGCAGGTCCTGCACCGTTTCCCTGAGCCTCTCCCTAGCCTCATCCTCGCTCAGAGTTTTCTCCACGAGTCTTCCCTCTACCCGGCCGTCAAAGTACCTCCTCCCCCTGGTGGGCAGGGGGTAGCTGATAAGCTCATCGAAGCCCTCAGCGGCTGGAACGGTGATGTAGTTGAAGAACTCAACATTGACCAGGCCGTCCGAGGACGCTCGGGCCATTCCCCTGACATTCACGAAGAATACGTAGAACGGGACGTACAGGAGTTCCCTCTCGACAAGCTGGCCCTTCCACTCCACGTCATTGGGGGAGAGGCGCTGGAGCCGTATGAAGGAGACCAGTGGCTTCCAGGGATCCTCGACCCTTAGGGGATACGTGAATGTCCTGGACTCGCCGAACCGTATCTGAAACCCGCAGTAGGGGCACGTCACTACTCCCCCTTCGGCCTCGAACTCCGCACCGCACTTGGGGCACCTGACCTTCATTTCTCAACCCTCACGTCCCTGGCCATCTTCCGCCCGTAGCCTCTGGCGAGCTCAAATCCCGTGTACGCGAGAATGCCCGGAACCAGCAGGACTATGATGGCCCCGCGCTCGGCCTGGAATACGAAATCCCAGTACTCCGCGTTGCCGTAGAGGGCCGAGAACAGCGCCGCCATCGAAACACCGAGAAGTGCCGTCAGGGCGTAGGCCACCTTGCGCCAGACCCTAACAGGCTCAAGGGCAAGGGCCTCCCTCCCCTTGTGGCCGTCGTAGGCGACGAAGTAGGTTCCACCCTCGATGTCGTAGTACACCTTCCAGAGGGGGTAAAAGACGAGGGCGATGTCCTCAACCTCCCCATCGAACCCGAAGGACTTCACCTCGGTGTCTTTTGGGACGTGGGTTCTCTTGGCCCTGTCCGAGGCCCTGTCAAGGAGGGCCGCCCTCGCCTGCTCCTTCCCGAAGTCCGTGTTCAGGAAGTCCAGCTCCAAGTCTTCCCACCTGTCGGGGGTGAGTTCTGCTATCGGCCTGAGGTCCATCACGTGCCTGAGCGTGTTCTCCATCTCCTCGAAAGTGATGTGGATTCTCCTCTCAAGCTTCTTAGCCAGGGCCTCAACGGTTACGTCGTAAACGCTCCTCCTGGCGGGGACGCAGACAATGTTGCTCTCCTCAAACTGCCTGTACCTGATGACCCTCTTCTTTTCGTTCCCCTCCTTTTCGTAAGCCACGAACCTGACGTATCCGTGCCCCCTGACCTTCCCGAACCACATCGGAACGTAGAAGCCCTCAACCTTCACAACCTCGATCTTTCCCCGGAGGCCCAGGTAGTCCTTGTCCCTCCTCACGCGCTCCCAGAAGAGGCGAAGGATTTCCTTCTTTGGGAGGCTCTCAACGAAGAAGACGTTTTTCTCGGTGAAAATTTTGTCGTAGGAGTTGGGATAGCCGCAGTAGGGGCAGACGACTATTATATCCTCCGGCGTGGTCTCGAGGGGCGCACCGCAGCGCTTGCACCTGAGGACCTCGATGATTACCACCACTGATTGGGAGAAAGTCAAGGGTTAAAAGTTTTTGGCTCAGGCCGTCGATCCCGGGCATCGTTCACCCCAAAGGCCAATGTCATCATCGCCGGAAAAGTTATGATGGGCCCTTAAAAACCCTCTCAAAGCACGTTGAGGTACTTGTGAACCTGGAAGCTCAGGCCAACGTTTTTCCGCCCCATGATGAGCGAAGCCTCGCGGTAGAGCTCCATGAGCCTCCCCTGGCTTATCTCGATCGGCTCCCTCGGCTGGATCACGAGGGGAGCCAGGCCCTTCAACAGCCCCGCATACCAGCGGACGTTCTCGATTTTCGTCTCCGACGTAACGACGAGCTTGGCGTAAACTTTTGCCCCCGCTTCCTTCAGAATCCTTATGCTCTCGACCTCGCGGAGAACTAAGGCCCTCCAGTCCTCCGTGGCCTTAGCCGTCTCGTCCTTTATGTCAACGCTCGCGTAATCCGTGAGATCGGCGACTTCCTTAACCAGCTCCGGAAGGCCCCCGTGGGTCTCAAGGAAGTTGTCGAAGCCGAGCTCCTTCATCTTCCCCATGAGGGCTTTGAGCGGTCCTACCTGGAGCGTCGGCTCCCCCCCGGTGTAGCTTATCGAATGAATATCGCCGGTATCGAGGCGCAGGATGGCATCAACAACTTCATCAAGCTCTGCGGGATTAGGTCGGTACTCAAACCTCCCGGTGAACGGCTCCACCTCGTAGCGCCAGCGTGAAACCCGGGAGGCGTCGATGTACTCGCGGGAGTCGCACCAGACGCAGTTAAGGTCGCAGCCGGCGAAGCGGACGAAAATCTGCCTCCTGCCGAAGGCAGAGCCCTCGATGCTTCCGCCTTCCCCCTGCCAGCTGTTGAAGACTTCGGCCATCACGAGCTTCATAATCCCAGCTCCTCCACGTTAAGCCCCCTCACCTTATCGCTTACAAATCCCTCGAGTATCTCAACCCTGACGCTCCGATCCTCGCCGGTCATGTCCGCCATGAGTTGAACTGCCCTCGCGTAGTCCCAGAGCCTTCTCTTCGCCTCGGCGGTGACGCTTTCGGCCATGACTATTAGCTCCCTCTCCTCCGGATGAGAACTCATCCACTCCACCACTTTCCCCGCGTCCTCCTCGGTAAAGACGCCCCTCTTCTTGAAGAGCACTCTCCCACCCCCAGATTGTGTGGTTACATAATTACCGACTTCCAGATTTCGACAGTTATGCAATCACACATACCTCATCAGCAGTTCAACGGCCTCCTCGAATATCTCCCTGTCACTTCCATCGAGAACGCTCTCCAGGTAGTGAAGGCTGGCGATGTCGATGATTATGTAGGCGGTGTTCCTGTCAAGGCCGAGGTCGTAGGCCTCGTAGTAGACGATTTCCCTGCCCAGGGCCTCGTTGAGCATCTCCACGAAGTAGGCTATGTCCTCCACCCGGAGCTCGTCCCACTTGCTCTCCATCTCGTCGAAGTAGCGCTCCATGACACGGAGGGTCTCGAGGTCGACCTTCAGCGTCCCCTCGAAGTAGGGGAACTCGCCTACGCGGAATATCTTGACGCCCTCCTCGTCCTGAACCCCAACGTAGTCCCACAGCAGGACGCCGCCTATCGGGTTGTGGCCATACTTGCTCGCCAGGTAGGAGAAGCGCTCCATAGCCGCGCTCATATCGTCGAGGAACTCCTCCTCATCGTGAAAGTGGATTATCTTGCTTACCGTTCCGGCCATCTTTCGCACCATTAGGGGGTTGGGTCAAGGGTTATAAGGCTTTGCGAGTAAAGCCAAACGCCCGACGAGTATTGGGTTGCGATGACGTCGGGACCCCCAGGGGGCCGACATCTCCAATGGCCCCCTCACAAACTTTTCTGGTGAAAAGTTTGATCAAATAATTCTGACTGTTCATGAGGCGGGTTTTATAGTCCGTGCACGTTAAGGCAGGTAAGTTTTGTTGTTGGTTTGTTTTACAATTACGATTTAACAGTGGTTCACTCTCAAGAAAGGCGTCCGTTGGACGCCAGAATGGGAGTGAATCCTTATAAAAAGCCCATCTTAATGTTAAACCTCTCTTTCCTATAGCGAAGTTTAGAGCGCACGCATTATCCTCTGCCAGTTCGACAGGAAAAGAACTTTTGGTGAAACTTTGCTCTGCAAAGTTTCTTTGGTGAAGCTTTATCCAAAAGCTTCAATCGGATAAATTTTATAAGGGAATCTTCCATCAACCGGCGGGTTTAAAGGAACCGCGAACTTTGATGAAACTTTGCGGAGCAAAGTTTCCAGGCAAAGGTTTATAAAACGTCTCCGGAAACACTCTCCAGTCGTGAAAATCGCTGATAATTAGGGGTGATGCTCATGGGAAGGACTACTAAGGTTGGTTCAGCCGGAAGATACGGTCCAAGGTACGGTCTCAAGATAAGGAGAAGAGTGGCCGCCGTTGAGGCCAAGATGAAGCAGAAGCATGTCTGCCCGGTCTGCGGAAGGAAGGCCGTCAGGAGGATTAGCACGGGCATATGGCAGTGCCAGAAGTGCGGCGCCACCTTCGCCGGCGGTGCCTACCTGCCGACCACTCCGGCCGGAAAGGTTGCCAAGCGTGTCACGGCCTCCAAGGCCTGATTTCCTTCCTTCTATTCGGGTGATAGCTATGGTGATGGCCGTTTACCGCTGCGCAAAATGTGGAAAGGAGGTCGAGCTCGACCTCGAGAACACCAGGGAAGTCCGCTGCCCATACTGCGGCAGCAAGATACTCTACAAGCCCAGGCCCCGTGTGGCCAGGCGCGTTAAGGCCATCTGATTCTTTCGTTTCGAAAGCTTTTTAGTGAGCACAGCAGGTTTTGAGTGAGGGTTATGATGCTGATAACGACATCCCACAGACCCACGAGGAGAACGAGGAGCTTCGGCCACGACCTGGAGAAGGTGTTCCCCAACTCGCTCTACCTGACCAGGGGAAAGAAGACCATCCAGGACCTGCTCATGGAGGCCTACGACAGGAACTACGAGCGTCTTTTGATAGTCAACGTCTGGAAGGGCAACCCACTCAAGATGACCTTTATCAAGGTCGACCCCGAGAACTGGGGCTACCTCGGTTACCTCTACCTCCACGGCATAAAGCTCCAGCGCGAAGTGGGATACAGGAACATAAGGCCCATCCGCGAGGAGATGCCATTCATAGTCACGACCGCCAAGCGCGTCGGGCCCGACCACGTGGCCTTCGCCCAGGCCTTCGCCGAGCTCACCGGCGGAACCTTCATCCCCCGACGGGAGCGTTCCCTCCTGGGGATAGCCGACAAGTACAACACGGACGTCCTCGGCGTTATTGAGAGGCACCCGCGCGGGATGGCGATCAACTTCTACCGCTTCGACGTGGACAGGGAGAACCCCGTTGGGCCCCTCATAAGCGTCAAGATATGGATAATGGAGGACGGGCGGAGATGGGACTACAAGGAAGCGCTGGGACTAAAGAGGGGTGGCCCATCGAAGGAGTGATCGAGCTCTCCTTCCCGGACGAAGAGACCGCCAGAATCGTTTACGAGAGCGTTCTGTACGAGCACGAGAGCGTGCCTTATCGGAGGAGCAGAATAGAGTTCCTCCGCGAGGGGAACAGGATAATAATCCGCTTTCTTGCCCGGGACAACTCCGCCCTTAGGGGAACGCTCAACTCCTATCTGAGATGGATTAAAGTGGCGATGGACTCGATTGAAATCTAGAAAGGTTTATAATACTCAACTGAGTATTTTCATGAGGGTGAGCTTGTGCCGGGTTTGTTTTCATCACCTTTAGAGGAAAGGATTGAGGCTATTGTAAAGATACAGTCAAGGATTACCAATGAGGAAGCCACAAAACAGCACATGGTACTCCCCCTTCTTAATGAGCTGGGATGGAGAATCGATGACCCACATGAAGTATATCCAGAAAGACAAACTAGGAATAAAAGACGACCCGATTATACCCTTCTCGTGGATGGAAAACCCGTGGCATTCGTAGAAGTTAAAAGTGCAAAAACTCGTATTATCAGTAGAGGAAGGGCAGTATCTAGACATGTTGGGCAGTTAATTGGTTATTGCTTCGAAGAAGGAGTCGCATTGGGTATACTGACTAACGGGACCCAATGGATACTTATTGAAACATTTAAACTCTGGACACGCCCAGAGGATAGAGTAATCACCATGGTGGACTTAGGGAAGTTGAATGTCGAAGAGGCGGCTAATAAGATGCTGGCATTTACTAGACGGAACATTAGGCATTATTATCGAAAATTTGGATATGAGCTGGGAGAAAGATACGGCTTTGTTTTTTGATTTAATTTTCTCCAGCCTAAACTATTTAAAGCCCACCCCTTATTCTAACCCGGCATTACGATTACGGAGGTGTGCCTCATGCAGAACATTCCGCCCCAGGTTCAAGCCATGCTTGGCCAGCTTGAGAGCTACCAGCAGCAGCTCCAGCTCGTCATCCAGCAGAAGCAGAAGGTTCAGCTCGAGCTCACCGAGGCAAAGAAAGCTTTGGAAGAGCTCGAGAAGGTCGAGGATGGAACGGTTATCTACAAGACCGTCGGAACGCTCATCGTCAAGACCGACAAGGAGAAGGCTTTAGCCGAGCTGAAGGAGAAGGTTGAGACCCTCGAGGTCCGCCTGAACGCCCTTGAGAGGCAGGAGAAGAAGCTCAACGAGAAGCTCAAGGAGCTCACCACGAAGATACAGTCCGCTCTCAGGCCCACAGCGGGCTGACCTCTTCTCTTTCATTTGGGGGGATAGCAATGGACGAGAGTGCCAGCGGAAGAAGGGTTATCCACATCGGTCTGCCGGAGATGAGCGAGGAGCAGATAATAGAACTCGGCGAGCTTGCGCAGGAGACGATAATCAAGCACGTCTTCGACGTCCTCAACAGGAGCGACGTGAAGGACATAGAGGTTACGATGAGAATAAACAGAGAGGATACCCTCGACCTCGAGGTCGAGGTCTACCTGGAGGTTCCAATCTTCGTGAAGGTGGACGTTGAGGGGCTAATAGATGAGGCCGTTGAGAAGGCTTACGCGGCCGTTGAGAGAAAGCTGAGGGAGATTGCGGGTAAGGATTAAATCCAGATTTAACATAGGGTGAACCGGTGGGAGTATGGAACACAGAGAAATCGCGGAGGCCTTTGCAAGGGACGTTCGGAAGCTGCTGGGGGATAACCTTGTGGAGATAATACTCTTTGGTTCAGTGGCCAGGGGAGAGCAGAGCGAGGAAAGCGATGTGGATATTCTTGTGGTTGTAAGAAACAATCCCTGGAAAGCCCAGAAAAAGCTCGCTGACCTCGTGGTGGATTATCTGCTAGAATATGGCATTTATGTCTCCCCGAAAGCCATTAGCCTTGAGGAGTTCGAATTCATGAAGCGCATAAATTCTGCCTTTTACATCAACATAAGCCGGGAGGGAATACCTGTTGGTTAGCGAGGAAGTTCAGATTCTGCTGAAGGATGCCCATGAATCACTTGATGCCGCCAAGATACTCTTGGAGAGGGGTTTTTATAGAGATGCCATAAGCAGGGCGTACTATGCAATGTTTTACGCTGCCAGTGCGCTCCTCAGGGCGAGGGGGATAGTAACGAAAAGCCACAGGGGAGTCATTGCGGAATTTGGTCTTGAGTTTGTGAACACCGGTGTCGTTGAGAAATACTATGCAAAAGCCCTATCCCTGGCTGAGACCAGCAGAGAAAAGGCGGATTATGACCCAACTTACCGCCCAAGTGAAAAAGAAGCGGAGTCCATTGTCGAAGATGCCGAACACTTCATAGAGCGCATAGAAAAGGCCCTGGAGGAGATGAAATGAAAGGGAGACTCAAGCTTAAGCGCTTCCTTCAGCGCTCACAGGGCAAGTCTTTCCTTCTCCTCTGCCACCACAACGCCGACCCCGATTCCCTCGGCTCGGCGATAGCCTTCGCCCTCTACCTCAAATCAATCGGCGTTGAAAACGTGAGAATCGGTGTCGCCCAGAGCGTATCCTCGTACGCCAAGAGACTGCTCACCCTCTCACCCGTTCCCGTTGAGAGAAATCCGATAGTTGAAGAGAACGTCGTGGTAATCTTCGACACCTCTTCCCTCGAACAGCTCGAACCCATTGAGATTCCGCGCGGTAAGACCGTTATCGTCATAGACCACCATACTGAGAAGGAAAAACCCATCAGAGCCGATATAGCCGTCGTCGATTCATCGCGCACCTCCACGGCAGAGATAGTCTGGGAGCTTTTCAAATACCTTAGCTTCTACGATGAGAAAGCCGTTAAGGCTCTCCTTGCTGGGATAGTTACCGATACGGCCAACTTCCGCTTCGCAAACGCGAAGACATTCAAGGCTCTGAGCGAGATTCTGGAGCGCTTTCCAATTCAGATGGGGGAGATTTTCCAGCTCGTGGCCCCCGTCAGCGACGAGAACATCGATCAGGCGAAGCGCACTGCCATCCTCAAGGCCTGCCAGAGGATGGAGATAAGGAAGTTCAGGAGGTATATCATAGCGGTCTCCAAGGTTTCCGCCTACGAGTCCCTCGCCTGCAAGACGTTCCTGAACCTCGGCGCGGACATAGCCGTCGTGGGAAGCGAGAAGAAGGGCGTCCGTATCTCAGCGAGGGCAAAAGAAAACCTTGTGAAAAAGGGCCTGCACCTCGGCAAGATCATGGAGAAGGTCGGGCCGGTCATAGACGGCTCGGGCGGAGGCCACGCCGGCGCCGCCGGGGCGAACGGAAGGAAGAACCTCGACGAGGCGATAAAGCTTATCCTGAAGGAGATTGAGAGATTTTTGAGGGAGGTTGATTGAGATGACAAAGTGCCCACTCTGCGGCGGTTCCCTCGACTGGGCAGGACTCATAGAACAGATGCTCGTCCTTGAGAACGCAAATGAAATTTTCCAGGACCGCGAAAAGTTCATGAAAACCTTCGAAGGCTTCGTCTTCAAGTGCCCCCACTGCGGTGAGGAGTTCTACGGAAGGAACCTTCCGGCGAAGGAGGCCGAGAAGGTGTTTGAGCTGCTCAACGAGTTCAAGGGCTCCATAGACTGGGAGAACCGGAAGGTTCGCCTGAGGCTCAACAGCCTTCTGGCGCTCGACACTATGCTCGAGAACTGGGACAAAAAGGTCAAGGGTTAGCGATAGCCTTTTTTACCTTCGTCCCCTATTCTTAGCGGTTGGTGGTTCTCGTGGAGGCCGTGGAGCTTTACCTTTCAAAGGGAGACTATAAAAACGCCTTGAATAACGCACTGGTGATAGACGACCCCATTAGACGCCTCTTAGCACTCACGGAGGTTCTAACGGCCTTCCCGAGGGAGGAAGTCCTCGCCCACATGCTCGACACTTTGGAATCAATAAGCGGAACGCCTGAGAAGGCGCTGGCCTACTCAATACTCGGAAGAGCGCTCTACGTCCTTGACAGGGATGGCGACGCGGAGGCCTACTTCGAAAACGCGATGGACATCGCCAGGAGCACAGACTCCCCGCGGGTTAGGGGAGAGGTGCTGGCAGGGATAGGAAGGAACCTCGTTCTCTCGGACCGCTATAGGGACGGACTGGAGCTTTTCAGAGAGGCCGTCGAGCTCCTGCAGGCCTCGCGGGGCCTCTCATCGGCGGCAACATCATCGCTCATAAAAGTGGCCCGCTTAGTAGAGAAGAGCGCCGACGAGATACCCAACGAGAGGGCCCTCGACTTCTACGAACTGGCCAAGGATGTCTACTCCTCGATATTCTTCAAGCTCCAGGCAAAGTACATTGAGGAGAAGATGGAGCTGGTGAGGGACGTCCTGAAGAGGGGCAAGGTGGCCATTGAAGAGCTCCTGGAGAAGGGAGAGGTAGAGCTCGCGATTTCAATGATGCGCTTCCTCCCGCTGGAGGGCAGGGCAATATCGATGCTCGAGCTGGCCTACTGGCTCTTCCTCCACGAGCAGCCCAGGCTCGGACGGAGGGTATTCGACGACGCCCTCGAGATAGTCCTCGTCGGGAAGTTTAAGCCCAGCGATAGGGAACTGGAGGGGATAGCGAGGCGCTTCCTCCGCATAGGCTTCCTCGAGGAGCCCCTCATTCTGGCAGGGGTGATAAGGGACGATAGACTGTCTTCCGAGCTGTTGGGGGATGTGGCCCTAGCCTACGCCCGCTGGGGCGACAAGGTGAAGGCCCGCTCGATAGCCGAGGGGATAAGGGACGAAAGCGTTAAGAACCGCGTTTTAGAGGCACTGGAGGGTGAGAATTATGTGGGACACGAGCAAGGATTACCGCTTACTGGTGGCGGAGAAGAGCGTGGAGCTGTTCCTGAAGACGGTGGAGCACGCGAAGTTCAAGGGGAAGTGGAACAAGAAGGGGGCACAGCAGTTAGCGAAGGAGATGATTCCGGAGCTTCAGGCGATGAGATACAGCTACGTGGAGCCGAAGGAGCTGATTGAGACACCGCAGATGAGGGCCCTGAAGGAGAAGGCCAGCGGCATAATTGAGGCCCTTGGAGGGGAGGACTGGCACCACAAGTTCATCAGCCTGGCGGATAAGAGTGAGCGCGAGAAGGTTGAGGAGCAGGTCGCGAAGGTCAGGTTCTTCCTGAACACAATCCTCGGCCTCGACAAACGCCTCGCCCTCGGAAAGATAAACGACCCGGTCATAGCCGTCGATATAACGGTCGGCGAGGTCATGAGTGTGGGCAAACACCCGAACGCCGACAGGCTTCTAGTCACCAACGTGAACATCGGCGACAGGGCGATAACCGTCGTTACGAACGACCTGACGGTGAAGGAAGGAAACCGTGTTGCCGTCGCCCTGCTCCCGCCGGCCAGCTTCCGTGGAATCGTCAGCGAGGGAATGTTCCTCGGCGCCGGAGAGGGCGTCCTCAAGGATGTGAAGGGAGAAATCGGTGGCCTGCCCAAGGGAGTCCCGCTCGAGGCCTTCAACGAGACGAGGAACCTGGTCGAGGCGTTTTTGAAGGGGTGACTTTTCGCTTTTTGTTCCGATGTATTCACTAAATTACTCGATTACTCTCCTTTCTTTTAGCTCATTCTCCTTGTAAAACTCAACTCCGAACGAATTTATACTCTAAAAAAAAAGAAAGAAAATTTACTAATAGTAAAAGAAAAAGTTTATATATGCTAACGTTCATAAGTGTTATGAAAAACCCAAAGGAGATGAACCACTTGAAATGGAAACCCCTGTTGGCAGTCTTTTTGGGACTGCTGATGGTTGTAGTGTGCTTTTATTCTCCATATCCCACAACAGACTCAAGGTCCTTTGGAGGCGGAAGCGAAACTCATGTAAGCCTAACATTGTATTCCAACATATAGAACCAAGAAAGACTTGAAGGGGTAGGTGATTGGTGGTGAAACGCTCTTATCTCATTTTTGTCCTTATTCTTGTTACAATCTGTGGAGCAATCTTAGCTTACACCTTCCAAAGTTACCAGCCAGATTCAAACGAAGACACCAACACAAATACGATCCCCGCTCAAAACAACAGCCCAGTCCAAGGTTCTCCTTCCGTTTTTAGTAGGGAAAACTTCTCCCTCTTCTGGGGTACGGTGTTCCTTGAAAACTTAGAAGATGTCAGAGAAACACTCTTCGTGAAGTTCAGCGTTGACGCTCAGGGCAAGACCAACATAACCGTTGGGAACATAACCGCCAGAGTGCCAATCGTTCGCTTAAGGGCCTGCGATCTCGATGGAAAGTCCCTCTGGATGATGGAATTCCCGGGTTATCTGTGGAGCTATGAAGAGAGATACCACAAAAACAACGGGACAGCGGTTCCAGGAGTTCTGATAACCAATACAAGCGAGTATCTCTATGTTCTCGTGTATCAAACCGCTCCACACCGCGTCCCGGAGGTGAGGAGATATGCTCCCGATGATTATCTCTACATCGTGGGAGAAAACGGAACCGTAAGAGAGTTCGACCTTGGTTGGGGCGTTGTTCCCCTTAGAAACGCCTTTCTCGTCTCCAACGGCAGCTACGTGCTGATGGGGTTTGAAAGACCCCAGCCCGACGGCTCGCCGTACTTCGGCCGCGTGATGATCCTTAACGGAACGGAGATTATCTTCAAGAAGGCCTTCCCCTGGAAGGATCCAACGTGCCTCTGCTACGTTATTCCGGGCTGGGGGAAGATAGACGAAAACGGCTGTGCGACCTTTGGGCTGTACGACGGAAACGCCACCTACTGCAACGGGACGCTGACGTTCCACCGAGAAGACGCTAATCCCTGACCGACTGAGACAACATAGAGAGGAGGGGACCGAAACATCAAAGCCCCATCCTCTTCTTCACGACCTCCAAAGCCCTCTCCGCATCATCCCTGAACTCCGGATAGCCGAGCTCCTCCATCGTCTCCGGCAGCGGGACGCCGAGCTCCTCGTGCCAGCCCCTCAGCCTGTAGAACTCCCTCCTCGCCTCGAGGAAGTCGTCGTAGTCTATGAAGGCCGCGTTGCCCTTAGCTGGACCGTCCGGCTCTGCCTCCCACCAGCGCGGTGGAATCGTGTCGTCGAGCGGCGGCGTAACCCAGTCGAGGGCGTCGTGTATCCTTGCTATGCTCTCGACGGCCTGTGCAACCTTCCTGAGCCTTTCGACCGTCCACTCCTCCCCGGTTGCGAGCGAGTAGAACCTTGCAAGGTCTTCCATCTTGTAAGAGACGAACTTGCAGACACCGAGCATGTCGGTGATGTAGCTCTCGTCCCTGCCCTCGATGAGCGACGGCACGAGCTCCTTGGCCGGCCCCTGATTCGGTAGCTGATGAGGCCTCGGCCAGCCCCGCAGGTGAGAGGCCCCGACGTCAGCGGTGGCATAGCTGAGGGCGTAGGTCCTCCTTCCGCGCGGGTCCCAGGCTGGACTTTCCATGCCCTTCACGTGCACGGCGAACTCGCAACCTCTACCCAGGCGCTCGCAGGCCCTCTTCACGCCGTCCGCTAAAATCGCCCCAATGCCCTTCCTCTCGGCCATCAGCCTGATGAGCCTCTCCTCGGCCTCCTCGTCGCCGAAGCCCTTGACCGGGAAGCCCATCTCATCCTCCGTGATTAAGCCCCTCTCCACCATTTCAAAGAGCCAGCCGATGGTCGCTCCAGTCGCTATGCTATCCAGGCCGAGGTTGTTGACGAGCCAGTTGAAGTACGCCACCGCCGGGAAGTTGAACACTCCGGTCGCGGCTCCGAGCATGGCAATGCTCTCGTATTCAGGCTTGACGCGAATTTTTCTGCCCCTGTATTCGACCTCTACGTAGCGGGCGCACTTTATCGGACAGCTCTTGCCGTGGACGAACCACTCGGGCTCGATCTCATACTTCTTGACCTCGTCTCCGGCGAGTCTGCTCGCGAGCTCGTCCGGGATGTAGGGTCTCGAGAAGTTGTACGCAGGACTCATTCCAAGGGAAGCTGAGCTTCTCAGCCCATCACTCGTGCCGTAGTTTCTGCTGTGCTCGTACTTCGGATCGGTGGCGAAGTGGTCGTAGAACTCCTGCCAGAGTCTCTGGAACTCCTCGGGGTTGGCCACCCTCGGCTTCTCACCGGGCTCAACGACCACCGCTTTGACCTTCTTGCTCCCGAGGACCGCTCCAAGGCCGCCCCTTCCGCTCGCCCTCTCTGTGTCGTAGATGACGTTGGCTATCCTGCTCAGCTTCTCTCCGGCCGGCCCGATGAGTGCCACGCTCGAAGTAGGGTGCTCCCTCCAGAGTTCTTTAGCTACCTCATAGTTGCCCCTGCCCCAGAGGTGCTTTGCATCTCTGATTTCCACCTCCCCGTCGTGGACATAAAGGTAAACGGGCCCCTCGGCCTTACCCTCGATGATGAGCGCGTCGAAGTGCCCCTTGAGCTTCGGCCCGAAGGC
>Ga0256838_1000823_pt1 | contig 16429 bp, 20 predicted proteins | sample 4571419metaG_FD_185978 | JGI IMG/M metagenome (GOLD analysis project Ga0256838, IMG submission 185978) | Hydrothermal vent microbial communities from Guaymas Basin, Mexico - 4571-419 | ecosystem: Environmental > Aquatic > Marine > Hydrothermal vents | place: Mexico: Guaymas Basin | collected...
AAAAAAATAGAAGAGTTTGGAGTAAATATAACATGGGAAAACATTGGAGACCCCGTAGCTAAGGGAGAAAAAATCCCTGACTGGATTAAAGATATTATAGCAGAGATTGTTAAAAACGATAAATCTTATGCTTACTGCCCTACAAAAGGTTTATTAGAGACGAGAGAATTTTTAGCTGAGCAAACAAACAAAAAAGGAGGAGTTCAAATAACTGCTGAGGATATTATATTTTTTAATGGATTGGGAGATGCGATAGCAAAGATTTATGGTTTATTGAAGAGACAAGTTAGAGTTATAAATCCCTCTCCATCATACTCAACACACTCCTCTGCTGAGGCATCACATGCTGGTTCCCCTCCTCTAACATACTTTTTAAATCCATATAATTATTGGTATCCGGATATTGATGATTTGGAGAAGAGGATTAAATACAACCCAGCGGTTAGTGGGATTTTAGTTATAAATCCTGACAACCCAACAGGAGCAGTTTATCCAAAAAAGATATTAAATGAGATTGTTGATTTAGCAAATGAGTATGATTTATTTATCATTTGTGATGAAATATACTGTAATTTAGTTTATAATGGGAAGAAACAGCACTTATTGTGTGAGGTTATAGATGATGTTTGTGGCTTGTCTTTAAAGGGCATATCTAAGGAAATACCGTGGCCAGGGGCAAGATGTGGATGGATTGAAGTTTATAATGCCGATAAAGACGAAGAATTTAAAAGATATGTTGACAGTATTTATAAAGCTAAATTAATAGAGGTTTGTTCTACAACTTTACCTCAAATGGCTATTCCAAGAATTATGGGGCATAGAAATTATAAAAAATACTTAAATGAGAGGAATAAGTTTTTTGAAAAGAGGTCTAACACTGCCTACAAAAAATTAAAGGATTTGGATGGAGTTATAGCAAATAAAGCCAATGGAGCATTTTATATGTCTGTTGTGTTTGAAGATAGTTATTTAAATGGAAACAATTCAATAAAAATAGAAAATGAGAAATTAAAAGAGTTTATAGAAAATCAAATAAAAGATGCAAACATTGATAAGAAGTTTGTTTATTATCTCTTAGCTTCAACTGGAATCTGTGTTGTTCCTCTAACATCTTTCTGCTCTCAACTTAATGGGTTTAGAGTTACTTTGTTGGAAAGGGATAATAATAAATTTGAGTGGATATTTGATACATTAGCTGAAAAGATAGAAGAGTTTTTATCTTAATCTCTCAAATACCTATAAAACCATGGCTCCTCATAATTTTTTAAATTTTTAACATAAGGGCAGTCCTTTGGAAAAACACCAGCTAATATCCCTTCCATTACTGTTAAACATCCATGTTTAAATCTATCTTTATAGACCCTACACAACTTTGTTTCTGGGTCTAAATGCTCACAATATATTGTTTTAATCCCATTTTCAGTTTTGTAAGCGTGTAAAATACAGCATCTTCCACATCTTTCACAAATTTCATCTGGAAACAACTCTTCACTTATTTTTATTGCTCTATCTTTTTTGAATCTTAATGTATGCAAATTTATCCCTCTTTAAATTGTTGATAAAAATGTTTAAGATAAACTGTCAGAATTAGTATATAAAGGTTTTGATAACAATTATTAAATACTTCATCATTGTTAATTAATCCTAAGATAACATTTATTGGGGGATTATTATGTTTATGAGAGAAATTGAATTGAGAGGGCATATTATAGATAGTTTAATCTTACCAAAGGTCTTTGATAAAATATTGGATATGGGTGGAGATTATAAGGTTTTAGAGTTTGAAATTGGAAAGAGGAAAACAGACCCAAGTTATGCAAAGATATTGGTTATTGCAAAAGATGAGAAGCACTTGGATGAGATACTAAGTGAATTGAAAGATTTAGGGGCTGAGATTCCAGAGATTGAAGAGGTTGAATTACAGCCAGCTGAGAAGGATATGGTTTTACCAGAGGGCTTTTATTCAACAACTAACCATAAAACATTTATTAGATTTAAAGGGAAGTGGATTGAAGTAGAGAATCAAAAAATGGATGGGGCCATTGTTGTTTATCCAGATGAAATGAGGGCTGAGGTAAAAACTATCAGAAACATCAAAAAAGGGGATTTAGTTGTTGTGGGACATAAAGGAGTTAGGGTTATTCCACCAGAAAAACCAAGAGAGGCGGGGGGCTTATTTGAGTTTATGAAATCAGATGCATCATCAGAGAAGCCAAAAGAAACAATTATTAGGAAGATAGCCAAAGAGATGTATGAGATTAGAGAAAAATATAGAAAAACAGGAGAGGGGGGAATTGTAGTTGTTGCTGGTCCGGCTATAATTCACACAGGAGCTGGCTGGGCATTAGCTAAGCTCATTAAAATGGGATATGTTCAGGCATTATTTGCTGGAAATGCCTTAGCAACCCACGATATAGAGAGCGTTTTATATGGGACATCATTGGGAGTTGATTTAAAGACAGGGAGAAGCGTTCCAGGGGGTCATAGCCATCATTTGAGGGCGATAAATACAATAATGAGGGCTGGGAGCATAAAAGATGCTGTGGAGCAGGGAATTTTAAAGAAAGGAGTTATGTATGAGTGTATAAAAAATAATGTCCCTTATGTTTTAGCTGGAAGTATAAGAGATGATGGGCCGTTACCAGATGTTATTACAGATGTTGTTAAAGCTCAGGAAAAAATGAGAGAACTCTTAAAAGGAAAGGATATGGTTCTAATGCTTTCCACTATGCTACACTCAATAGCTACCGGTAATTTATTACCTTCTTGGGTTAAAACCATCTGCGTTGATATAAATCCAGCGGTTGTTACGAAGTTGATGGACAGGGGAACGTCACAAGCTTTGGGAGTAGTTACCGATGTCGGTGTCTTTTTACCAATGCTTGTTGAAGAATTGGAAAAATTAGAGAAAGAAAATAAGAAAGAGGGAGACAGAGGAGGAGAGGATGAGAACTGAATATTCAAAATATCTAATAAGGAAGGGAATTTATACAATTTCTCAATTAAGGAAATCTAAAATAAAAGTAGAGAAATATGATAAATGTAATAAAAAAATATCTTACAGAGATGCAAAGCCAGGGAAAATAGATGTTAGTGAATTTAAAAAAGCAGTTTATTTATTAATTGAAGCTGATGACTTTTTGTATAAAAAAGCTCCAAAACATGAGTTAAATGAAGAAGAGGCAAAGGACTTTTGTAAATTAATTATAAAATGCCAAGAACATTTAAATAGAGTTTTATCTAACTTTGGGTTTGAATTTGAAGAAAAAGAGATTAATGAAAATGCTTTATACATCGTTTCAAATAAAAAGTTATTTAAAAAGCTCAAAAACAAAAATCCTAATTTAAAGGTTGTTTGCACTGAGGGAATGTTAGATATTGAGGATATGAAAGCCATAGGCGTTCCAGAAAAAGCATTAGAGGGGTTGAAGAAAAAAGTTGAAATAGCAAGGAAGAATGTTGAGAGATTTATAGAAAAATACAAACCAGAAAAAATTTTTGTTGTAGTTGAGGATGATAAAGATGAACTTCTCTATTTGAGGGCAAAAAATCTTTATAATGCCGAAAAATTGGATGCTGATGAAATTTTAGATTAAATTTCGGTGGAATAATGGATTTGCAGAATGATATTGTTGTGAGGGGAAAATCTTATGAGATGCCCTTTTCAAAGGGTATTTTAGCGAGGTCTTTAACAGCCGCTGGATTAAAACCAAGTATTGCCTATAAAATAGCTTGGGATATATATGAGATGCTAAAAAGAGAGAATATTAAAGTTATAGATAAAGCTGATTTGAGGAGAAGAGTGTATTATTATTTAATCTCAAAAAATTATGATGAAGTTGCTAAAAAATATTTATTATGGAGGATGGTTTTAGGAAAAAGACCAATAGTTATTTTAATTGGTGGGGCAAGTGGGGTTGGAACTTCAACAATTGCCTTTGAAATTGCTTCAAGATTGGGGATTCCGAGCGTTATAGGGACTGATTCAATAAGGGAGGTTATGAGAAAGGTTATATCAAGGGAGTTGATTCCCACCCTTTATGAGTCAAGTTACACAGCTTGGAAAGTATTGAGAGATAACGAAGGGGGAAATAAATACATTAAAGGATTTGAAAGGCATTCTGAGGCGGTATTAACTGGAATAGAGGGGGTTATAGACAGATGTTTAGTTGAGGGGCAGAGTGTAATTATTGAGGGGACTCACTTAATTCCAACACTTTTAAAAGATAAATATTTGGAAAATCCTCATGTTGTCTTTATTATGCTAACAATCTATGATGAGAAATTACACAAGATGAGATTTTATGCAAGAGGAAGGGTTTCAAGCAGACCTACTGAGAGATATTTAAAGTACTTTAAGATTATTAGGATAATAAACGATTATATGGTTGAAACAGCAAAAAAGAAAGGAATTCCAGTGGTTGAAAATATAAAGATTAGCGAGACGGTTGATAAATGCTTAAATATAATTACTAAGAGATTAAAGACGATGATTGAAATGGAGGGGTTAAGTGAAGAGGACATGTTAGAAGATGGAATATAAAAATAATAATCTTTAATGGGTTAAATAATATGGGAATTTGTAGATTAACAAAAAAAGATGTTGAGGGGATTTTACACATTTTGGGGGGGATTATTCAAGTTATTGGCTTATTTACATTAGTTCCTTGTATAGTTTCTATGTATTATAATGAAAACACTTTTTTAAATTTTCTAATTCCAGGATTATTTTTTACTATTTTTGGATTTATTTTAAAGAAAATTACCAAACCAAGAAATTTAAAATTACATCATACTATGGTTGCTTCTGCATTAGCTTGGCTTATAGCTTCATTTATAGGAGCTATTCCTCTATATCTATCAATACCTTATTTTTCTTATGTTGATGCAGTTTATGAAAGTATGTCCGCATGGACAACAACGGGGATGACTTTAATACCAGATGTTGAGGTCTTACCAAAATCAGTTTTATTTTGGAGGAGTTTTCAGCAGTGGATTGGTGGAGTGGGGATATTGGTTTTATCAGCCCTTGTTTTAGCAAGGTCTGGAACTGTTGCCTATTTGTTATATACTTCTGAGGCAAGACAGGAAAGGATAATGCCAAGTGCCATAGGAACAATAAAAACAATCGTGTGGATTTATGTTTTATATACTATTTTAGGAGCCCTTTTGTTATATTTGGCAGGATTAAGTTTTTGGGAGGCATTAAATTTAACAATGACTGGCATTTGCACTGGGGGGATGAGTATAAGCAATCATAGTTTCCCATACAATGATTTTGCTAAAATTATCATGATTGGAATAATGATGGTTGGGGGAATTATATCTTTCTCTATCCACCATAGAATATTAACTGGCAAGTATTTCAATGACATTCAAACGAAGTATGCATTAATTGTTATCACTATTATTTCAGTTATTATTTCAATAAAAGATAAAGTTCCAATAATTGATTCTCTCTTTACAGTCGTTTCGGCAATGACTTCAACTGGATTTACAACTATAAATATAGGCAATCTTTCAACTCTATCTCTATTTTTAATTATATTTTTAATGTTGGTTGGTGGGGGGGCTGGAACAACAACCGGAGGGGTTAAGATAATTAGATTTTTAGTTATATTAAAGGCACTTTGGTATGAAATAAAAGAAATTATCTATCCAAAATCAGCTGTAATTCATGAACATCTTAATTCTATGGAATTAAATTATAAGATAATTAGGGAGGCGTTTGTTGTATTCTTTTTATACTGCTTATCTTCCTTCTTAACAGCTTTAATCTTCATAGCTTTGGGTTATGGTCCTTATAATGCGATATTTGACGCTGTTTCTTTTACTTCAAACATAGGCATGTCTTTGGGAGTAGTTACTTTAAAAACTCCACTAATTGGAAAAATAGCTGGAATTGTAGCTATGTGGATTGGTAGATTAGAAGTTATTCCAGTGCTTGTTTTATTTGCCACTTTATATCTAAAAGTTAGAAAAATTATTAAAAATAGGAATTTATAAATTTCATTTATTTAAATGATTAACCCCAATTTTAAAAATCAAATAATCAAATAGATTAAACAATTAAAAAAATAATTTTTAGGAATCCCTTAGAAATAAATAAAATTATATGGACATTTTAATTATCAAAATAAAATATAAATGGAAGATTTACCCTAAAATCTCCAAAATTTTAGCTTTAACTTTTCCTTTTCCTCCTCTTGGCTCAACTAAAACCTTCCCACATGTTAAACACTTAACAACAGTAGCTGGACTTCCAAACACAACTTGCTCGTTGTTGCATTCTGGACATTGGACTTTTAAGAATTTTGTTCTTGGTTGTGGGATTAACTCCATTGTCTCCCCTCTCCATAATTTGTTTTAAAAGAGTTTTATAAATTTTTAGAATTTTTAGTTTTTAAAATTTATTTCTCAACGAATTCAAACCTTCCTGACCTGAAACATCCGTTTGCCTTTGTATGCATTTTTCCGCACTCAGTGCATTTAAATCTTAAATCAATTTTCTTAACTGGCTTTGACCTGTCTGGTAAAGGTCTTGGGAAACCTCCATAACCTGCTGTTACTCTTCTGAACTGCCTCTGACCCCAGGTTAATTCACTTGGTTTTCCTTTTTTTGCCTTCTCTACAATGTGAATTGTGTGTTTTTTACAGTATGGGCAATATCTTCTAACTTTTTTCGGCATTTTCATAACTTTCACCTATTCTTGATATGATTCTGTGTTTTTCTAAAATATGCGATATTTTTTTATTTAAAGAGAGGACATCATTTTTGTTTAGGTTATATATAAAAGTGCCATCTGTGAATGTTGGAAAGTTTTTATCAACCTTTACAACATCAATATCATTTATTGTATATATAGGTTTTGGTGTCTCAATCTCAATAGGTTTTTTAAATTTGGGAGTTTCCTCAATTTTCAATTCAATGGCAGTATTTTCAATAGCGTGTATAATATTTAATTCTTCTGGAAGTAAGTTTTCCCTCTCATTATCCAAATACAAAGCTTTATATATTCTTAACTTTCTAAGCTCTTTGAAATAATATTTTACCCTTTCAAGTTCAATCTCATCCTCAATATTTTTTACATACTCTCTAATGTCATCATAAAAATTATCGGGCAATTTTAACAATTTGTCATTTTTTATCTCTTCAAAAAAATAATTTTTTAAGGATTCATACATGGTTACCACATATAACTCTAAATATTAAATTTATGATAATTTTTATCCCTCAATCCTTGGAGCTAATAGGAATGTTAAATTTACTCCTGCAATTGAGTATTCTAACTTCACAGGCATGTCATTTCCAAGATAAATTTTAATAATATCCCCACTACTAACTCCTTTAACCATGTCTATTAAATAATCTAAATTGAAAGCACTTTTTGCCTCTTCTTTTACCTCTAAACTAATTATGGCTGAGCAATCCTTTTCAAATATTGCTTCGTTCTCGTTTAAGTCCCCTTTTGCATGAACAACAAACTTATTCTCATCAGCTTTTAAAACTACATAATCACTAAATAAACTTGCATCTTTTAATGCCTCTTTAAAAGCATCCCCTTTAATCATTATTACATTTGGATACTCTATATCTGGAACTTTAACTGACGAAGCAGATAAATCCAATAAAGCTAAGCTAAACTTCCTCTTCCCAGTATTCTCAAAGATAACATTTAATTTGTTCCTCTCCTCATCTAACTCTAAAATTAATTTATCTTTTGATTTAGCCCTGTTCATGACTTTTTTAAATGCCTCTAAGTCAATGCCAATATCGTGATTATCTGCCTCATACTCTTCAAATGCCAATTTTGGAATTTCTAAGCTAACTAATGCTACATGACTTGGGTCCATAGCACTTGCTTTTATTCCCTCTTCATCAACTTCAAAACAAATTTCATCCAATAAAGTTGAGACAGTATCTACAACTTTTTTAAACTCTTTTGCACTCTCCATAACTCCTCTAAACATCCTATCACCAATTTAAAATACTGCTGAAAGTTAAGATGTAGTGTTTTTCAAATTTAGTGTGGATATAGGGAATATATAAACCCGTAGAAGGTTTATACGCAATCTCTTAGTGAATTTTAATTACTTTGAAAAACACTATATTATCTATCTATGAGGTATAAAAACATTTTTATATCTCTTTTATATTTTTAAGTTTTGTTAATACTAATATAAATACAAAATAAAATATATATTTTAGTTTGTTTATAATAAAGCATTCTGTGATTACAATGATGGAGAAGCTTGCTGAAATTAGGAAGAAGATTGATGAGATTGACAATAACATATTAAAGTTAATTGCTGAAAGAAATAGTTTGGCTAAGGATATTGCCAATATAAAAAATCAACTTGGCATTCCTATTAACGACCCAGAGAGAGAAAAATATATATACGATAGAATAAGAAAACTTTGTAAAGAACATAATGTTGATGAGAATATTGGTGTTAAAATATTCCAGATACTTATAGAGCATAATAAAGCCCTTCAAAAGCAATATATTGAAGAAACACAAAATAAAATGAATAAAACAAAATAATTTAATAAAAATACAATAAAAATATTAACAGGTGAGAAGATGGGAAGGATTAGGCAAACATTAATTAAAAGAACAGCAATGGAGTTAATTAAAAAATATAGGGACTTATTTACTACCGACTTTGAAACAAACAAAAGAGTTTTAGAGGAGGTTGCTCAAATATCAACAAAGAGATTAAGAAATAGAATTGCAGGTTATATAACTCACAAAATGAGACAGCTCCAATAAAGGTGAAGTTAATGTTTAAAGGGGTCTATCCCGCCATAATAACTCCTTTTAAAGATGGTGAAGTAGATTATAACGGGTTAGAGGAAAATATAAATTTTTTAATTGATAATGGGGTTAGTGGAATTGTAGCAGTTGGAACAACGGGGGAAAGTCCAACGCTATCACATGAGGAGCATAAAAAAGTTATTGAGAAAGTTGTTGAGATTGTTGATGGAAGAGTGCAGGTAATTGCAGGAGCTGGTTCTAACTGCACAGATGAAGCCATAGAACTGTCTATTTTTGCCGAAGATGTAGGGGCTGATGCCATCTTATCAGTCACCCCCTACTACAATAAACCAACACAGGAAGGTCTAAAAAAACATTTTGGAAAGATTGCTGAATCGGTAAATATTCCAATAATCTTATATAATGTTCCATCAAGAACTGTTGTTAATTTAGAGCCAAAAACAGTAAAGTTTTTAGCTGAAGAATACAGCAACATTTCAGCAGTTAAAGAGGCAAATCCAAACCTTTCCCAAGTTTCTGAACTTATACATGATGCTAAGATAACTGTTCTTTCAGGAAATGATGAATTAACCCTTCCAATAATTGCCTTAGGAGGAAAAGGAGTTATTAGTGTTGTAGCAAATATAGTTCCAAAGGAATTTGTTGAAATGGTTAATTATGCATTAGATGGAGATTTCGAAAAAGCGAGAGAGATTCATTATAAGTTATTCCCATTGATGAAGGCGATGTTTATTGAAACCAATCCAATTCCTGTTAAAACTGCCCTAAACATGATGGGAAGACCTGCTGGCGAATTGAGATTGCCATTATGTGAGATGAGTGAAGAACATAAAAAAGTATTGGAAAATATTTTAAAAGAGCTTGGTTTAATTTAATTTTAATTTATGGTGGGCTAAATGGATGAAAAAACCATTGAAAAAATAAAAAAAGAGGCAGAGGAGATTATCAATAAATTTAGTGAGGTCTTAGAGAGGTTTAACTTAGAGATGGAAGAGAGTTATTATATTATAGAGAGTAGAAATGTTTTAAGGGATGATGAAGCAGTTGAAAGTAATCCAGAATTCAGGGAGAAATTCTTAAAAATTGCTCCTAAGGTTAATAAAGAGGGCTATGTTGTTGTAGAAAAAGGTAGCTGGTTAAAATAATAAAACCAAAAAGTTTAAGTAATGGTTTCATATTATTTAGGTAAAAATTTAAAAAACAAGATAAGAGGGTGAGACCATAAAGAGGAGTTCAAGAAGATGGAAAAAGAAAGGAAGAATGAGATGGAAGTGGTATAAGAAGAGATTAAGAAGATTAAAGAGAGAAAGAAGAAGAGCAAGGTCATAAATTCCCTAAGTTTTATTTTTATTTTTTTATATAAACATTCATCAATTAATTTAAATAGATTGTGAGAGTATGAAGGTTGTTGGCTTAACCAAAAAAATTATGGAGCATTTAAAAGAGCCAATAACAATTAAAGAACTTGCTAAAAAATTAAATATGCATCCAAAAAACTTAGATGTTAAAATTAGGGTTTTAAGAGATTTAGGATTAGTAGAGACAAAGAAAGGAAGGAATGGAGGAGTTAGATTAACAAGGGAGGGATTATATTTATTAGAAAAGGGGGAAATTAGCTTAGGAACTTTAAAATTGCAGGTTGTTGCCAAGGATAGAATTGGCTTATTGGCAGATATAACTTCAAGGATATCAAAGATTGGAGGGAATATAACTTCAACAGTCCTTGAAAGGGAAGGAGATAAAGTGATTATTTACTTAGTTATAGAAAATGTAGATAAAAATGAAATAGAAAATGTTTTGAAGGATGTAGTTGATAAAATATCCATTATTTGGTGATATTGCATGATAGAAGTAGAAATTAAAGTAAAAATTGATGATAAAGATAAAGTTGTAGAGCAATTAAAAAAACTTGGATTTAAATTTATCAAGAAGAAATTTCAGGAAGATATATATTTTAATGGAATAGATAGAGATTTTAAAGAAACTGATGAGGCATTAAGAATTAGAGATGAAGATGGAAATTTCTTTGTTACCTATAAAGGCAAAAAAATAGATAAAATATCAAAAACAAGGGAAGAGATTGAAGTAAAAATAGAGGATAAAGAAAAGATGAGGCAGATATTTAAAAAACTTGGATTTAAAGAAGTTCCACCAATTAGAAAGATTAGAGAGATTTACAGAAAGGGAGATATGGAAGCAAGTATCGACGAGGTTGAAGGTCTTGGTTTATTCTTAGAATTAGAAAAAGTAATATCAGATATTAATGATAAAGATGAGGTTTTAGAAGAAATGATGGATATACTGAAAGCTTTAAATATTAGTAAAGACAATATCATTAGAAAATCATACTTGGAGCTAAGGGGGTTGTAATGAAAAACACAAAACTAAACAAGAGGCAGATATTGGCGATATTTGTAGCTCTGATTATGATGCTTTCCGTGATTCCAGTATTCTTAATGGGATTATAAAAATTAGGAGATTTTAAATCTTCATTTAAAATAATTTCTAATTTTTTCAATTAAATCTCTCAAATCATTTATGTTAGATGCCCTTATGTCCTTTTTTTGAGGAAATTTTAATATTATTTCGTCAAATATATTTGTATTTTGTGGTTTTTTCATCATGTAGTAATATCTTGCTATACAGTTGATTCTTGCAGTTATAAGCTCACTTAAATATGTTAGGCACATGTCTTCCGTAACAAGTCCCATGTAATTGTTTCCTTCTTCTGGTTTTAATAAAGCAATCCCCGCCAAAATCTCCACTATATCACATTTAATAAGCTCCTTAGAATTTTGTTGTTTCTTTTTTAATTCATATAAATATATGGCTAAATCTCTAATTGACTTCCATGGTAAATCTAAATTAGCTTTTTCCAAATCATCTTTTTTTAGTTTCCATAATGGAACTTCCTCATCATTTAGTAATACCTTATATTCCAAACAAAATTGGTATAGTATTTCATAAACATCCATACCTTTCACTTAGAATTTTTTTAGAATTTTTAATATTTGTTAATACTCATTCTCAACAAAATTTTTAATAAGTTTTAATCCTAAATTTGGGAATTTTAAATTATCTGACTCAGTTAATATACTTTCTGGATGGAATTGAACTCCTTCAATTGGTAGTTTTTTATGCCTAATTCCCATAATATAATCATCGTCTAAGCTCTTAGCAGTTATTTTTAACTCTTTTGGAACTTCATAGGCAACTAATGAGTGGTATCTTCCTCCATAGAATGGATTTGGAATATCTTTAAAAATTCCCTCACCATCATGTTCTATTAAACTTGCCTTTCCATGCATAACTCTCTCTGCCCTTCCTACAACTCCACCAAATGCCTCAACAATACACTGATGCCCTAAACAAACCCCCAATATTGGAATATCTACCTCCTGAATTATTTTTATACAATTCCCTGCCTCTTTTGGAGTTTTTGGTCCTGGACTTATAATTATCCTATCTGGGTTTATTTTTTTAATTTCTTCTAATGTGATTTTGTTATCTACCAATTTAACTTTATACCCCAAAGTTCCAACATATTGAACTAAATTCCAAACAAATGAATCAATATTATCAATAACCAAAACTCTTTTAACACTCATTTTAATCAATCCCCCAACATTATCAAGGGCTTAAAAATTAATAATGAATTAAATTAAATGGTAATGATGATAAATTGAACTTACATCCTTCCCGGGCAATTTATTCCCAACAATCTTAAACCTGTCTCTAACACAGTTTTAGTGCTTTTAACCAACTTTAATCTTGATTTTTTGACATTGTCATCAACTTTTGTCATTAAAATTGGGCAGTTTGCATAAAACCTGTTGAATGCCTTAGCAAGCTCTAATAGATAGTTGGCTAATACATGCACTTTTCTATTTTCAGCACTCTCCTTAATTATTTCTTTAAATTCATCCAACATCTTAATTAACTCTTTCTCCTCCTTAGTTAATTCATAGTTAAATACTGCCTCATCTTTAACTCCTTTATTCTCTGCCTCTTTTAAAATACTGCAACATCTTGCATGTGCATACTGTATAAATGGACATCCAACCTTTTCAAAGTCCAATGCCTCTTCCCATTTAAATACCATTGGTTTCTCTGGTGAGATTCTTGCTATGTTATATCTTACAGCTCCTAAACCAATATCATAGGCAATATTTTCCTCAACTCCTCTTTTGTTGCACTCTTCCTTAGCCCTTTTCAATGCCTCATCAAATAACTCATCTGCACTTATAAATCTTCCTCTTCTTGTGCTCATTGAACCTTCTGGAAGAGAGATGAATTCATAAAATATAACTTCTGGCACTTTGCTCCCAAGGAGTTTTAAAGCGGCTTTAACCATCTCAGCTGTTAATTTGTGGTCAGCCCCTAACACATCTATACCAATATCGCACTTTGATAACTTATCTAAATGATAAGCAATATCTCTTGTTGAATACAAGCTTGTTCCGTTTGCCCTTGCTAAAACCATCTTCTTCTCAATGCCAAAATCTGATAAATCAAGCATGTATGTTTCTTCTTTAACAACTTTTCCAGTTTCCATTAATTTTTTTATAACTTCCTTAACCATGCCATTCCTAACATAAGAACTTTCCCAAACAAATATGTCATGCTTAATATTTAAATTCTTTAAGGTTTCTTTTATCCCATCCAGTGCATAATTAACAGCAAATTCAAATTTTTTAGTTATCTCATTGTTTTCATTCTTTTCTAAGGCATCTTCATACTCCCTCATTAATTCTAAAATCTTTTCTTCTTCCTCAGGATGCTCCTCTAAGTATTTATTAATTTTTACATATGTCTCAGCAATTGCATGGTCTTTCTTTTTCTCTTTATCTAAACCAAATAATTCAATTCCATAAACAACCAAAGCCATCTGCCTACCCATATCATTAACATAATAATGTGTTTCAACATCATAGCCATAGAACTCCAATATCCTCTTTAAGCAATCCCCAATAATGGCGTTCCTTAAATGCCCTATATGTAAAGGACCGTTAGGGTTTGCTGATGTATGTTCTAAGATGATTTTTATTCCTTTTTTATTTCCTCTACCGTAATCATTTCCTTTATTATCAATCTCTTTCACTAAATTTTTGGCAAACTTATTATAATCAATATAAAAGTTTATATATCCATTAACTGCCTTTATCTCTTTAACTCCTTCAATATTCATGGATTTTAGCTTTTCTACAATTTCCTCGGCAATGGTTTTTGGATTCTTTTTTAATTCTTTGGCTAATCTAAAACAAATATTTACTGAATAATCTCCTAACTCCAAGTTTGGTGTTTTTTCCAACTTTATTTCAATATCTTTCCCAACCTCTTTATAAATTACTTCTTTCAATGCATTAATAATATTGCTTTTGACATCCATGTTTTCCCTCTCTCATTATTATTTAATTTAAAAATTGAGGATTTTCTTTAAATACTTTCTTTTCAATTTATTAATTTGAATGAATAATAGAAAAGTTTATATATGATGATGAAATATAAAAACTCTGCTACAATCAATCATCAAATAAACTTATTTAATTGTTTTGTGGGCTGGTAGCTCAGCCTGGGAGAGCGCCGCATTGGCTGTGCGGAGGCCGCGGGTTCAAATCCCGCCCAGTCCACCATTTTTCCGACCATAGGGGCAAAGCCCCCTATTGGTATAAAACTTTAAGAAAGTTTCATCAAAATTTATTTTCCTTATTAAATTTACAAATTTTTAATAAAATATTACTTTTAAAAATTTAATTAAAATATTTAAATACTTACATTAATGTATCATATAACTTCTGAATAACTTCAACTTTTTTAACAACTTCAATGGCATTTTTACCTAAAACCCTAATCATCGGTTCTTTTCCTTCCCCTCCCCTATCATAAATAATATCTGGCACTCCACCAAACTTCTCACAGGCAAATTTTGTTCCCCATTCCATTGTTGATATGTTAGGAGGTTCATCCTTTCTATCAAATGAAGAAACAGTAAATCTATCTTTTAGCATTTTTATTAATTCCTCATCATACTTTATATTCATACAAGCCCTTACCTCTGGGTTGAATTTGCTTGCAGATAAAATTATCTTTGCTATATGCTCAGAAGCTCCAAATTCAACATCACCAACAATATAAAAACCTCCAAGCTTGTTTTTTATTATCCTTCCAGTTAATGCGGCAACATCTTTAAAATCCCTTGGAAAGGGTAATGATTCAGCAATATTACTCCCAACCTCTGGAATTAATGTAAAGTCCATCTTTTTTAATAAATATAGTGCATAGCTAAGATTTTTTATTACTTTTTCTTTATTAATATAAGTAGGATTTGAATTATAGCCAAACTTTGTTTTTTTAGCATAGATAACCGAAGATAAAACAAATCTCTTTGCCTCTTTTATGGCATCTTCTAAATCATAGCCCTTAGATAAAAATGCCGTTATAGCTGTTGAATAGACACAACCAGTTCCATGGACTTCTCTATCAACTTTAAACCCTTTAAATGTATTTATAATTTTAGAATTTTTCATTAAAACGTCATCAATGCCAGTAACTAAGATGTATAAATCATCTCTAATCTCTAAGTTATTGTTTTTGGCAAAATTTAAAATTTTTTTAAACTCTTCTTTATTGGGTGTTATTAAAAAGCTCCTATTAAAAAGTTTAATATATTTTTTCATTAAATCTTCATCAACAAACGAAAACTTTGTTGTAGAAGCAAGGACTGGGTCACATATAATTTTTAAATCATATTTATTTGTATATTTAAGTAGAATATCAATAGCTGGTTTTGTTAAGACGCCTGTTTTTATATATTTAATATCAAATTCCTCAAAAACTGCCTTAAACTGATTTTTTATATTTTCCGCTGGCAAATCAAATTTTTCATAAACCATTTTGTTATTTTGAGGGATTATTGATGTTGTTATTGTTGGGCAATAAACTCCCAATGTATGGGCAGTTTTTACATCAGCAGAGATGCCTGCTCCACTTGTAGGGTCGTAGCCGCCAATAACCAATACAACCATTAAAATCACCAATTTACAAAGATTTCATATTTACTTCCCTTAAACATCTCATAATTTTATTTATTTCCCTCTCTAAATATTTAATTTTCTCTAAATCGTCTTTAATGTCATTTTCTTTTATTTCACCATTAAAGATTTTATTTTTGAGTTCATCTACACTATTAGCATTATATTTTTTCAATATTTCATTTAATTCATTTTCAAGCTCTTCCAACTCTTCCAAAAATACTTTTTTCATTGATTTTATTATTAATTTTTCCATACCTAACCCTCTCTATAGAATTCTATTAAGTCCTCTAATTTCTTTAATGCCTTCCCACTATCAATGGATTTCTCAGCTAATTTTATTCCTTCTTCAACATTTTTAACTTCTTCTGCAATATATAGGGCAAAAGCAGAGTTTAAAACAACAATGTCCCTCTTGGCTCCAACCTCCTCTCCTTCAAATATTGCCCTAATTATCTTAGCATTTTCCTCGGCATTTCCTCCTCTAATATCTTCTAATTTAGCCCTTTTAATGCCAAAATCCTCTGGCTCAATGTAATAGCTCTTTACTTCTCCATTCTTTAACTCAGATATCTTTGTTTTTCCAATGGTTGTTATCTCATCCATTCCACTACCATG
>Ga0256838_1000824_pt1 | contig 16425 bp, 16 predicted proteins | sample 4571419metaG_FD_185978 | JGI IMG/M metagenome (GOLD analysis project Ga0256838, IMG submission 185978) | Hydrothermal vent microbial communities from Guaymas Basin, Mexico - 4571-419 | ecosystem: Environmental > Aquatic > Marine > Hydrothermal vents | place: Mexico: Guaymas Basin | collected...
GAGCCAATCCAAGAGCTGCGTTTATATCTGTCATATTATATTTATAACCATTTTCAAGAACGTCATATTCCCAACTTCCTTCCTTAGTGTACCTTTTCCATGCATCCTTGCTGATCCCGTGAAGTCTCAGAACTCTTATCCTCTCTGCCCATTTATCGTTATCTGTCGTTATCATTCCACCTTCACCGGTCGCCAAGGTTTTCGTAGCATAGAAGCTAAAAGCCGTTAAATCTCCAATGGTTCCAATTCTTCTTCCTCTGTAGCTTGAAGGCAAAGCGTGAGCTGCATCTTCTACAACATAGAGGTTATGGTTTCTCGCTATCTCTATAATCTCATCCATGTCTGCAGGTTGGCCAGAATAATGAACTGGTATTATTGCTCTGGTTCTCTCTGTAATCTTCCTCTCTAAATCATTCAAGTCTATAAGATGCGTATCCCTTTCTACATCTACAAGCACTGGCCTTGCTCCAAAGTAACCAACCACTTCGGCTGTAGCAACAAAAGTAACAGCCGGAACTAAAACCTCATCTCCCTCTTTTAAACCTATGCATTTTAAAGATAAGTGCAGGGCGGCTGTGCACGAACTAACAGCAACAGCGTTTTTAGCTCCGATACAATTCTCAAATTCCTTTTCAAATTTAATCGTTTTTTTTCCCATAGTAAGCCAACCTTTTCTAAGACTGTCAATAACTTCTTTTTCTTCTTCTTCACCTATATACGGTCTGTGAAAAGGGATTTCCATTCTGTTCCTCCGCTAACTCAAAACTTCTTTAACAAGTTTCTGTGCTAATTTTTCATAAGTATGATTCTTTATTAGGAAATTATATCCATTTTCTCCTAGTTGTTTTCGTTGCTCTTCTGACAACTTATATAGTCTTATAATGGCATCTGCGATGGCTTTTGGATTTTCAGCCTCAACAGTGATTCCACATTTAGCTTGAGATACTAAATCATTAGGAATATCTATTGAATGGAGAATTGGTTTCTTCGCCAACATGTAATCAAAAATTTTATTAGGAGATACCCCGTACTCATACATTCTTTTTCTCCTCCATCCTATATAGGCTACATGAGCAAATTTACTTAGGAAAGTTAGAACTTGATTTTTTGTAATAGGTTCAAGGAATATAACATTTTCAAGTCTCTTTTCTTTTTTCATAGAAATCAGTTTTTGTTTTTCTTTTCCTTCCCCAACTATTATGAAAGCTATATCTTTCTTATCTTTTAGGATTTCTGCGGTTCTAAGTAATGTATCTAACGAATTTGCCCAACCAATAGTTCCTGTATAAGCAATTATAAACTTACCTTTAGGAATTTTCTGAATAAAAGAACTTGGTAACTCCTGTTCCTCAATATTTTCTAAACTTACAGCATTAGGAATATAGTACCAACTCCTATTTATACCTGTATCTTGCAGGTACTTGCCAAAGTTAAATAACACGGATACTATTTTATCCGCTTTCTCTAAAGCAAACATTTCAATATATCTTAGAAATCTGATAAAAGGATGTTTCCAAGAGTATCCCCCAAGTTCTACAAGAGTTAAAGGCCAAATGTCTCTTACCTCAAAAATAAGCTTGGCTTTGTGTTTTTTACTGTAGAAATAAGCAGGAACTATAGGAAGAAGAAAGGGAGAGGATACATATATATATTCAGGTTTAGGGAGAAATTTTAAATGTTTGAATAACTTAGCAGAAAACTGAAACCATTTTAAAACTCTTTTCTTGCTGTGAGCTTGAGAATACTGTATAACTTTTATCCAATAGTAATTAATACCGTTGATAACTTCTTTACCAATATGGGGCGGATACTTATAAAATAAATGGGAGTAATTAGCACTTACTATCCATACGATATAATTATGTTTAATTAATTCTCTTCCTAAATAGTAGTGCCTAAATACCATTCCATTTCTTGGACTACCGGCATACTCGTTTATAAACCACACAACTTTTTTATCCAATTTTGTCCTCGCTTATAACAGAAACGATTTTATCTGAGGCTGATCCATCTCTGTAGAACTTCGGAAGACTTTCTAGTTTCTTACTTTCGTCGAAGAAGAGTTTTCTGCGTTAATCTCTACAAGGTGATTAAATCCAACATTTACAAGCTCAATCCATTCTGTCTCTTCTCTGGGAATGACACATGGAGTTCCAAAAAAGAATCCTTCTTTTTTGAATTCCTCCTGAATCAGTAATAATGACCTTTGTATTCCTCTCCAGAGCAACCTTTTCAAAATAAGATACTGGTTCCGACAAAACGAAATTTTTGGATTCTGGAATTAGCTCCAACTCCTCTATAACATTTTTAGTAGGGTAATCCCAGATTTTGCTATCTCATTAAGAGCCTGCCATATTTGAAGAAAAGTTTCTTTTATGGTGTTTTCTGCTCTATGGATGGTAACTAAAACAAATTTTTTCTGCTTAAGACCATATTTATTCAACACTTCTTTTTCTTTAACTTTGCTTGCAACCTCCAAAGCAACATCAAACATAACATCCCCAACTTTGTAAACCCCTTTAGTAATTCCCTCCTTTCTTAAATTCTCAACCGCGACATCCGTGGGAGCGAACAAAATTTCAGAAATGTGGTCTGTTAAGACTCTATTTATTTCTTCCGGCATTTTTCTGTTGTAGCTTCTTAGACCCGCTTCAACATGAGCGACAGGAATATGAAGTTTAGATGCAGCCAAAGCACCAGCTAAAGTAGAGTTTGTGTCGCCGTAAACCAAAACTATGTCCGGTTTTTCTTTAACTAAAATTTTCTCTATCAACGTTTTTCCTGTCTGCTCTCTATGCATACCAGAACTAATATTCAAATAATAATCTGGTTCAGGAATCCTTAACTCTTAAAAGAATACATCAGACATATTGAAATCATAGTGTTGCCCGGTATGAACTAAAATTTCCTTCAGTCCTTTGTCTCTTAGTTTCCTCGAAACAATGCCAACTTTAATAAATTGCGGCTGATCTCCTACTATGGACGTAACTTTCATACTTTCTCTCCTTGTTTTGTATTCTCTAACTCATCTATAGCTTCTCTATAGCTAATGAAAGTGAAATCATTGGACTTCAAAAATTCCACTGTATGGATATACCATTTCTTCCATGTTCTAAAGCCTTCTGAGAAATATATATCGTGAAACAAAATCGTAAGATACTTAATACCTTTATCAAGTAAAGTCTCTATTCTCTTCTTCGTAAGATCCATGACCTCCTGAAATTTTAAGCTTTGCCATCTTTTTTTGTCTTGAAGTATATACCCATCCATCATATGCAAAGGAAATTCCCACATATTATTTATTTTAAATGGGTTTTTTTCTTTATAGAGAGTTGAATCAAAAATGTAGCCTGCTCTTTCCAATTTTTCTAAAGTTTCACTGTTCATTCTTAAGTAATGCATTCTAATACCAAATTTACTCAATTTAGATATCTCTTTAAATGTATTAAACTCCTTTTTAATTCCTTCGAAATCCTTATATTCAATTCCATGAACTCCTGCATCAAATCCTTTATTTAAAACCAGCTTAATATATTCTTGAGCACTTTCGGGATAATATGATAATCCCAATCCCTGATTCATTCCAAAAAAGAATGTTGCAGGTATATTATTAACTTTATTAAATTCTAATAACTCCTCTATGTTATTCCACTTATTAAAGATAAAATCTTTAAATCTTAACAAGAACTCCTTTAAAGAAATAGCACCTAAACTTATTTCTATCAAATTACGAACCCAAAATTTAGGGATTATCAAATCTCCCTTGTGTTCCCATACAGTTAAATGGTCAACATCGTGAGATATTATTACTTTTATCATTAAAACTTCCTCTGCTTAAATTTATTTCTAATGTAATTAAGAATATACAGTATATGATAATCATATATGGATTAATTGTAATCATAAGACTTCTAAGGAGCATATAGACAATAAAAAAAGTAGCAATGAAACGTAGATGTTTGAATTTAAATAAAAAAATATATAAAAAATAAATTAATAGACCGTAAAAGCCTATTGCAGCTATAAGTCCGTATTGAATATGATAAAAGAAGAACATATTGTGAAAGTCGTGTCCTTGCCCTATAACATGCTTTGCTTTATCACCTAAACCTATAAATATTGTCTTATTCAACCAGTTTGAATAATTTTCAAATATCTCTTTTCTTGTTTGATCACCTACTTTCGAAAGAAATTCATAAAATTCTGTGCTTCCACTCCACAACATCCAATTAGCAAGCAGAAGTTTTTTTAATTGTAAATTTGATATGTTATCATAATAATTAAAGTAAACATGGTTAGTAAAATAGGATAAACTCAAAATCAATACAGTAGCAATAGGAAGAAAGAAAAGTCTTTTTCTTTTTGAAAAAAGATAAGAAAGAATCAAAGAAAAAGTGTAACTTACTAAGTGCATTTTCGAGAAATGAATTATTGGTAGAATAGACAAAAAGAGTAAGGGTAGTTTCTTTTGTTTGTTTTTTGAAAAATATATCCAAGCTGGAACAAAAATAGTAGCGACTAAATATATAGATAGCTCGTTTGATGAATAATATCCTAAATTTTTGTTCTTTATTAAAAATTTACCAATATTACTATTATAATACCCTAATACAACTAAAAATATTGTATGCAATATCGATGATACTATGATTTGTGTTTTCAGTTTGGAAATAATGTCAATCTTGTAAATGCGGAAATATGAGACAATAAATAAGATAGGTAGAGACATTAAAAGAATAATTTTTAAAGTTAATATAACTGGATACTCTGATATAGGCAATGTGATCAACATACCCCAAACGATAAAAGATAGCAAGATATAAAAAACTTTCAAACTCAGGAAGTTTATATATGCTTTAGAAATTTTCCAATTTTTAGCCAAGAAAGATATGCTTGCTAAGCATAAGGTAAAAAGAACAAGCATTAAATAATTTATTGGTAAAAACGAAAGAGTTTCAAAAATCCAGAAAGATATAAAGATTATTAAAAGATAGAAGGAAAAATTTTCTTTACTTACAGCTAATAGCATAACTCAAAACCTTTTTAAAACGATTATAGGAGTAATGAAGATTATATATCTCTTTAGCTTTGGCAGAAAGTCTAAGTTTTATGTCTCTGAGAAAAAGCATATCTATAGATAGGTTATCAATTAACAGGCCAGCACCAAGTTGAATTTTCTCGTAAGTTGTTCTTCTTTTGTTCCCTACAATAGGGATTCCTAAAGCCAAATAGTCAATATCTTTGTTTGCTTCTTGTACAGCATAGCTTTTATTTAAATTCTGTATTAGACTTAGACCGAAGATAAAATATTTCTTTGATATTTTTTTTAGTATAGAAAAGAGTTTATCTATTGGGTATCTTGGATAAATAGTTAGATTTTTAGGTTTTATATTACATGGCGAAGAACTTCCTATTACATAAAAGGGTATATTTGGGTGAGTTATTGCCAAATTAATTATTTCATTGCTTCCCTTTTCAGGAGTAAATGCACCAATATAAACAAAAGCTGGAGGATAATCAGGATTATTGAAAAAGTCTTTGCCTTCAAAAGGAGATGTGTAAAAAAGTGTATCTATGTTACTTGTATATTTAGATAATCTGTTATACAAATAAGAAGAATTAACTAAAACAAAACTAGTGAAGTGCTTTATAAGAAAAGCTTCCGTTTTTTCTAAGAAAAAAGCCAAGATGTTTTTTCCTATCAACCTTTTTAAGACCTTGTAAGAATAATAATGAGGAAAATCATCAATAACTTCGTAGATTGTTTTTGTTTTAATATTGTACTTCTTAATAACCAAAGACAAATAAAATAAGGTTAAAAGATCGTAAACAATAAATTTATCATAACGATTAATCAATTTAGTAAACTCATTCCTTATGTAAATGTTTCTTTTGTGAATATTCAACCCTCTAGGAGGATACAAAATGTTTACTTCTAGTCCAATTTCCTTTAAAGCATCTGCTTCTCTCAATATTCTAGGAGAAGGAGGTTCCATATGGTATGGAGTTATGATGCAAACTTTATTTATGTCCACACCATTCTCCTTCTTTATCATTTAGAACCTTCACATTCTTAGCCATAGAAGAATTCCAGTTTCTGTCATTCCTTAAATAATTCTCTCCATAGTATGCTTTAAGATAGCTATCATAGTTTTTAGGTATACTAAAGTGATGTCCTAAAAAGTTTATATTTGTTAAACCGTTGAATGGAAAAGTAACTTCTCTCACCAAAAAAGTTTTTTCTTCATATAACATTTCTATCAGATTTTTGTCATCTCTTGCTCTAAATCCGTGGCAATAAATATAATTTCCAGTTCTTGTGTAGAAAAATATATCAACGACCACCCCTTTATAAGAATAAGCTTCTTTCCGTCCGTAATTTCCTTTATCAATAAGAAAACACTCAATTTTTCTAAATCCCTTTTTGCTTAAACAATGTTCCAGATTAGGAGTATATTCATCTAAAAACATGCCAATGTCTAAATCTAAATCATCGTAAATAAAATCTCCATCTCTGATAGCTCCTAGTAAGGTTCCAAAATCTAACCAGTATTTTATTCCTAATTCATGTGTAGTTTCTTTTATTTTTAATAAGGCTTCTAAACCATGTTTCCTTAAAGCTTTCTTTTGCTTATGAAATTTGAGCCTTCTGTACAGAAAATATAAAAATGGGGTTCTGTCTTTTACAAATCTTTTTACTCTGTTTAATATTATAGCCTTTCTACTGATCATTTTAAACTCTCCGAATTTAAGTAGATTGAAAAATCTAGCTTCTTCTTTATATACTTATAATAAAACGAAATATGATATAGCAAAATAACGGAAAAAGAAATAAATAAAAATAATATCTTATTGCAACGATATACGAAGGAGTATAGAGTACTTAAGATTAATATTAAACTTCCTAAATAACTGAAAAACATTTTAAATTCGATCCAACTTAAAGGCTTAAGCCTAAATAACAGAAAAACTTCTAGATATTTTAACAAATTGAAAATGCTGTTAGAAATGGCAAGGGCAAGCACTATGGAGAAATGAGAATTTCTAAATACTATCATTATAGCTACTCCAATAGCAAACCTGAGAGTTTCATTAAATATTTCAAAATGTTCATTTCCAGTTGCCTTCAATATACTACCAGTAATTCCTGTAAGAAGATCAAAAATATACCCTATTAATAAAATATAAAACATATAAGGTAAGTCAATATACTCAGTTCCTAAAACCTCAGATATAAAACCTATGTTAAAGCTTAGGAAAAGAAGAATTGGCATGTTTGAAAATGTGGATAATAGTATATGAAACCTATATATCTGCTCTATACGACGAATATTTCTATTTTTCCAAGCTTCATGAAGTTTAGGAAAAGCGTACTTTCCCATAACACTTCCGATCATGCTTAAACCATTTATTATTAGTAGTGCAATAGCCAAAGAAGCCAACTTTGTGAAATCACCTAACTCTTTTTGTAATATCTTGGCCATTTCATTGAACCCCAACCCTAAAATACCTAACAAATAAAATTTCCATGCTCTTTTTAAAAAGTCAAGTCTTAAATAGAGGAAGGGTTTAAATTTAATCAGAAGAATCAAACATAAGATAAAATTTACCAGCAGTAAAACATAAAGATAATATAGCGGTGAACTATATCCAAAGAAAAGAAGAACCATAAAGAATATAAATATTAAGCTTCTTGGTAAAAAAAGGCTAACTAAAATAGCCGTATTAATCCTACCAGAAGAGTTGAATTCTAATGCTGCAGTTTTTAATATAGTATCCATGTAGGCAATAAGACTTACAAGAAATGATATTTTACAATCATTTAGAAAAAATTTACAAAGTAAAAACACTATAGGAATTAATAAAAAGAGGAATACTACCGTTTTATAGGTGAATACTAAATCAAAAGTTTTTTTATCAGAGTAAACAATCTTAAACCTCATATATAAGGCAGGATTATTAAAATCTATCAACAGTACAATGATGTTGATAAGAGACATAAAATAAATAATCGTCCCATAATTATGGCCTCCTAATAACTTAGCTAACAAGAGATTAAATATTAAATTAATAGCGGAAGATAGTGCAACCAGCGTAAATGAGGAAACAATTGATTTCATTGTTAGTATCAGCCACTTCTCGAGATTTCTTTTATTAGAAACAAATAAATATTTCTAATTGTTGGAAGATCTATGTCTAATTTTTCAGCATAGTTTAAAATATATTTCATAGAAACTTTAATATCTTCTCTAAAGTATCGTGATTGAGGATTAATATACCAAGCATCTCCTATTTTTATTTTAGGTATGAGAATATCTTTAAAAGCTTGTATAGATCTTATTTTTTTAGTTAATTCAATTTCATTTTTTACTTGATAATGTTTAGTTAATGGAGTAATTTTTAGTTTTAGAAAAGCTACCATATTCATAAACTCTTCATCCATTTTTAGTAAGAAATGTGATGCATCTAAAGTCCACTCTCTATAAAAATAGGTGTCTAAGTTAATCCTATTATTTAATATAATATCGTAAAGACGAGCACTATGTAAAAGAGGATTAGAATTAGTCAAGTTAACCTCTAAAAAAGAATCTAATAACAAAATTTTGATTCCCAACAGCCTTTCCAATAATAGTTTTACCTTTTCTTTTTCTTTCTTAATAGCTACTAACATAGTGTTCTTTTTATTGACCGTAACTGTTTTGCCTCTTTCTACAATTCTCGCGATATATGGAACTCTTTGACTGGCAAATATATTCACATTTTTACCAAGATATCTCTCAATTTCTTCATTAAAACCTGCCACTCCTGGGAAAGAACCCAACAGAGTCCCTTCCCTAACATAAGGAGAAATTCTTTTTATGTAGTCCTTTCTTATATGAGCTGGAACGGTAAATATGATTAAGTCACTATAAGGGATAATCTCTTCAGGACTACTTGTAACAATGTCAATTTTTCCTTTAGAAGAGACGTTAGATAAAACACTTGTACTTATAAATCCACTTGGAAACGGTTTAGATGTTAAGACAAAAAGTTTGTCATAATAATCTCTTTTCATGCAAGCCACTAAAGCGTGTGCAATGTTTCCACCACCAATGATAGAAATATTCATTACTCTAACTCCCTAAGTTTTTCTACTAAAAATTTATTATCTTTAGAATTTCTAATAGCTATTCGGATAAATCTACTACCTTTAATTCCTTTTTTTCCTGTTAAATCTTTTACAAAAATATCCCAATGCCACAATAATAATTTCGTGAGTTCAGTAGCTGTATACTTGTTAGTTACTTCTACAGTAAAAAAGTTCGCTTGAGAAGATATAGGCCTTATATAGGAAATTCTTTGTAAATCGGTAAAGAATTTCTTTCTTTCCTCCCGTATGAGGCTAATAGACTTTAAGTAGTTCTTTTTATACTTAGTTAATATTTGTAAGAAAAACTCCCCAAAAGAACTTATATTCCAAATAGGAAGCCTTTTTTGAACTGAGTTTATAATTTCCTTGTTAGAGGAAATTAATATACCTAATCTAATTCCAGGAATACCATAACTTTTCGAAAGGCTTTTAATAATAACCAGATTTGGATATTTATTAATCAGTGTTTGGTTCACTAAAGATTCTCTACTACTATTATCTGCAAAGTCCATAAACGACTCGTCAATAATCAGAAATTTCCCTTTTTTCTTGAGGAAATCTAGCAGAGTTAATATATCTTGTTTTGGTATAAAATTACCACTTGGATTATCTGGATTTATTAGCAGTAAGTTATCACATTTATCTGCCAATGTCAATAATTCATCTTTTCCATATTTAAAATCTTTATTATTAGTCCACATAGTAATCAATCTGTTAGATCCTATACACTCTACATATTCTTCGAATGTTGGATATATTATCCCAAAATTACCATTTATTGCATTTCCAAGATATTTAATAAACTCGGATGCTCCGTTTCCCACAATCAAATTCTGAGGTTCTATCTGATAGATTCTTCCAGCCAAAATCCTTTGAATTTCTTGACCAGAAGGATATTGTGTTATAAGTTCTTGAGAAAAAAACTTAAACTCACTCACCATATTTTTGGGAGGAAAATAAGGATTCACTAGATAACAAAAATCTTTTAATCTTGGAAATCTCCAATAACCACCATATCTGCTTTGAAGTAATTGCAGTTTTGTGTCTGCATCAGGAGCAAAGATTATTTCTGCATTTATTTTATCATGAGCATCATCTATCTCATACCATTTTTCACCCTGAAGTTTTAATGCTTTCAAGTAAGGAGTTCTCAAGTTAGCTATTACTCTAATAACGGCCTCGTAATATTCACTTTTTCCCATAACTTCCATGTATGCTTCTAAGAAAGGAAGATATACATTTTTACTGAAAGTTCTTGAAAATTTATAGATATTCACAGTTTTATATAAGATATTCTCTTCCGCTTCCAGGAAAGGAAGACTCTCTTTATCAAAAAATCCTACTATGTTGTCTTCGTTATCAACGGCCACACATGTCCCTTCCATCCATATATCATACTTATCAACAACAGCAAGGTTAGGCCTTTCGTCCTTAATTAACTTTTCTAGAATTCGATATTCAAATATTACATCACTTTCTAATAGAATAGTATCGTCCTTAGCTAGCTTATCCTTTGCGAGGTAAAGAGAATAAATATTATTCGTTTTATAGTAAAGCGGATTTATAATGTACTCTACTTCCAAATCTTTATAATTTCTATTAACATAATTTATTAAGTTATTCTTGGCATGCCCTACTACCATAATAACCTTGGTAATACCAGCTCTCCGGAGATTTTCAAGCGTAAAGTCTATAAGTTTTTTACCTCCCCTTAGTTCGAGCATACACTTGGTATTATTTACAGTATATTTCCCTAATCTCTTACCCATACCAGCTGCTAATATAATTGCTTGCATATGATCCTCCTTTAACATTTTAATCTCAGAATTCACTCAACCTTACTTTCTTTAATACCTTCACGAGTAAAGGTGCATTATTTTATTAAATAATTTACAACTTCTTTTTTCAAAGTCATATGGATACTTATGGGTTATTAAATTCCTGACCTTATCTGGAATTATTCTATGTATTAATATCAACGATGTTTTCTCTCTCTATTTCTCGGTGTTATCCTAAAAAGTGTGTCCTCCCCGTCAGGGAGGACAAAAACAGAAATCAGGAGGGAACACATGGAAGCACTAAACAGCTCACTCGTGAGAGAATTACTTCAAAAAGCCCTCACGGCAAACTCTCACGAAAAAATGATTCCCCACCTACTAAATTTACTCGCCGTTGTAGAGAGAAGCATATACCTCCGGAACACACCAGATGACAAAGGAAACGGATTCCGCCAACGTAAACTCCACGCAGGCTCTCAAACCTACGACCTCCTCATTCCCAGAACAAGAACCGGTTACTTTAGATCCTCATTCTTACCGGAAAAGTGGAAAAGATGCGTTCCCTCAGATTTTACCAACCTTGCTTACTCAGTCATACTCTCATCCAAGTCCATAGAAGCTGCCAAAAGGACCATAAAAGACCTGAACCTTCCCGTTAGTGAGGAATACCTCGAAAAAGTGTTAGAAGAACTGCAGAAGGAGTTCAAAGCACTCAACAACTCCCCGGTCAAGCCCGATTGGTTCTCCCTCAGCCTTGACGCAAAACACACATCTGTCATGGTAGATGGAATAATCGTTCCTTACACGGTCTACACAGTTATAGGAACCTCCCTTGAGGGAGAAAGAAGAGTTTTCCTGTCGTTGATAAGAGAAGGAGGAGAAAACCTACAAGGATGGAAAGACGCTCTCAAGAACCTGTTATCAAGGGGTATAAGAAGAGTATTAATAGTTACCCACGACGATTACCCGGGACTTTCAGGACTGATTGAGAGCTACTTTCCCAAAGCTGATATCCAGCTCTGCGTTGTCCATTTCCTGAGGAACTTAAGAAAGCGTTTATCTCCTCAAACTTTCAGGGAAATCAAAAGATGCATTGACTCCATCAAGAGAGCCGTTTCCTATGAATACGGACTAACGCTCTTTGAAGATTGAAGAAATTCTCCACTTGATAAAAGAAGAAAATCCCTCCTATGCTCAGGAAAAAAGAGAGGAAGAAGTCTTACTACCTTTCATTTCTCAAATACCCGAGGGAATTGAAGAAATTCCTTTACTCGACGAACCTCGTTGAGGGTGTTAACAGGAAGATAAAGGACGCAGAACAGATGAGGGTTGTGTCAAGAATTTTGTGTAAGCCATTAGGAGTACCTCCTGGAGAACATCTCCTGAATCTCTTCTCTGGCTTCTAAAAAACCGTTTACTACCCTGTTAGAGCATCTGTCATTAAGCATTTCCACCCTAAGGTAAACAAACTTTTTAACAGCATCTACCGACGGTAATGCTCCTATAACCTTAACCCTCTTTCGTATCTCCTTTATCGTCCTCTCTATCAAGTTCGTTGTACATATCACCCTTTGGATAGACTCAGGATACTTGAGAAAAGTAAGGAACTTGTAAAGCTCCCGCTCCCAAGACTTTACAACTCTCGGATATTTTGTTCCCCATTTCTCCTTGAATTTCTTAAAACCTTTAAGAGCCTCTTCCTCAGTAAAGGCCTGGTATATCTTCTTTGAGTCCTTCGCCACTTTCTTCCTGTCCTTAGCTCTTACTTTGTTTAAGGTGTTCCTCACTTTGTGAACAACGCACGACTGAAAGTCAGCTTTCGGAAAGTATTCCCTTACTCCTCGGTCATAGAGCCTTTTTATCATCTCCAACCAGCTCTCTGCTCCTTCTGATAGATTGACTTCAAAGTCAAGGATTTCTCTGTAACCCTCCTCATCTATACCAAGAACAAAAAGGACTACTTCCTTTTCAACAGTATTCCTCCTGACCGATAGCCACATACCCAAGCATTATTACTGAATATCTCCTTTTAAGCCTCCTCTGTTTCCATTTGCTTATCTCACTTACCGTTACTTTGCTAATCTCGCTAATTGTTGAAGGCGAGTATTTAAGTTAAAATATGCTTTCAAGAGCCTGAGCTACTGTTCTTGCACTTATGTCAGAGGCAAACATTCCAAGGATTAAGTCCTCAAGGTTGATCTCTTTCCTCTTGTAAGGTTCTATCAATTTGGTTCTAAACTTTCCTTCTCTGTCTCTTGGAATTTTCAGGTTTTTTAGTTTTCCAAGGACGGTATCAAGGTTTCTGGCGTAGAAACCGCTCTTCGTTCCTCCGTGTTCTTTGATGAACACTTCTCTTTCAGCCACCATGATGGATTCCAGTGTTTGTTTTACTACTTCTTTGATGAGGTCTGCTAAAATCCTCTGCAATTTCATTTTTCGCCCTGGGGATTGGGGCGTTTTGTAGTTGTTCCCCAGGAGGTTACTCCATTTTCTCGGTTTACACAAAATATCGTACACTACCCCCTATAACTTAGAGAATCTAAAAGTCAAAGTATCCAATATATCTTTTCTTCAGGAAAAGTCTCTGAAATCTATTCACATTTAACGGATATAAAGGCTTCAATCTGTTTAACACATCTTTAAGCCTTCCTATATAAATTCTAGCTTCTTCTAAATATAATTTAATTTGTTAAAACTTATATTTCTCTCCAAGGCAAAAAATTTTTACTTAATTTTATTTTACTCATTGGTAAGCTTAAAACCTCTATGCTTCCCTTTTCAGTTTTTTCTAACTTTTCAAGAATCTCCATCCCATTTTTAATAAAAATTTTCATTTTATGCAATGGGACAGGATAATAAATCATAGTCTGAATTCCTTTTTCCATTAGGAGCTTTTGAAGCTCCTCTCTTCTGCCATTTAGAACTCTGATAGTATACTGATGGTAAACATGATAAGCCTTCGGATGTTCATAAGGTGTTTTTATCCAATCTACATCTTTCAACTGCTCATTATAATTCTTTGCAATTTTCCTCCGACGTTTATTAAAGTCATCCAAATGTTTAAATTTCTCAATCAATATAGCAGCTTGAATAGTATCAAGACGGGCATTGTAGCCAATATATTCAACGTTATACTTGTCTTTTCCGCCGTGTTTTCTCAGCATAAGAAGAAGCTCATAAAGTTCTTCATCATTTGTTGTAATCATTCCTCCATCACCAAAACCACCCAGCGGTTTTGTCGGGAAGAAACTGAAACATCCTGTATCACCAAAGGATCCTGTCTGCTTCCCATCCCATCTGGCGCCTAAACTCTGCGCACAATCCTCAACAACAAATAAATCATTTTCCTTGGCTATTCTCATAATCTCATCTATATTGCACGGCTGACCGTAGAGATGAACAGGAATTATTCCCTTTACTTTTTTTCCGTACTTCTTTACAGCTTTTTCTACTTGTTCAGGATCAATGTTATAAGTGTCAATATCTATGTCAACAAAAAGGGGAGTCGCTCCAGCTCTTAAGATGGCTTCTCCTGTTGCAGTGAAAGTAAACGGTGTGGTAATTATCAAATCTTCTTTATCGAAAAATTCCTTCTTTTTCCTCTGAATTGCCAATGCCCTTAGAGAAAGGACAAGAGCATCTGTTCCGGAGGAAACTCCCACAGCATATTTTGTTCCTACATAATTAGCAATCTTTTCTTCTAACTGTCTTACCTCTTCACCGAGAATAAAATTGGATTTTGCTATAACTTTATCCAATCCTTTTTCTATCTCAGGATAAATATTAAAAATTTCCCTTGACAAATCTAACATCTTAATTTCGCGAGATTTATCATTATAATATACATACTTTCCCAAAAATTCCTTAGGAGATATTGTTATATCCGGACACTTCGAAAGCAACTTTTCATCTCTTGTCAATATTAATCCATCAATAGCTTTAGCAGAAGCAACTATTAAACTGTCCTCAATATCCTCATAATCGATTTCTATATAGGATGGTGTTTTTGCAATCTTAAAGTAAGATAGGATTTCTCTGATAATTTTATGAACAATTTTTAGCTTTTCCTTTCGTGTTTTAGTAGGATAAGCCCTAGATAAATCACTATATTTTAGAAATTCGAGATTATCAATAGAGGAGCTTGATACAAAAGCAAAATCTTTGTGCTTTAGAAAATCAAAAGCTTTTATTGAATCAGGATACTTCTTTCTCCTATTTTCTTCGTAGTAATCGAGTAATACATTTAAATCAATCAGAATGTTTTTCATGATAAAACTCTTCATAAGCCTCGTATAATCTTTCATCATCGTCTAAATCTGCAGAATCAGTGCTTAAAGCTATCTCTCTCCAGTGTTTTTCTACATACTCTTCATCCCATTTAGCCTGCTCAAGATTTTTTTTATAATCTATGATCTCTATTCCTTCGTTTTCAAAATGCCTTAATATCCACAACAACTTATCCATAATATCCTTATTGTGAATATTTAACACAATTTTATAGCTCATAACACACTCCTCTTGGAAATATTTCTTCAGCCAGCTTAAATCTTTTCTTCTATAGTACTAAGTTCTTTATCTTCTAAAATATACTTGCTTCCACAGTAACTACATGTAAGCTCCAATTTTCCCTCGCTACTTGTTTTTCTGGTAAGCACTACTCCGCACTTACAAACCCAGCCACTGTGTTTAGCCGGTACCCCCAAGTATAAGGCATAATCAGGTACATTAGAAGTTACAACTGCTCCGGCACCGATTAAAGCATATCTACCAATGGTATGACCACAGATGACTGTGGCATTCGCTCCTATGGTCGCTCCCTTTTTCACAAGCGTTGGAAGAAACTCAGCCTTTCTTTCGATAAAAGCCCTTGGAGTTAAAACATTTGTAAAAACACAGGAAGGACCGCAGAAAACATCATCCTCTAATATAACACCCTTATAAATAGAAACGTTGTTTTGTATTTTACAACAACTTCCTATCTTAACATCTGGACCTATCATACAGTTTTGTCCTATTACACAGTTCTCTCCAATTTCTGTATTCGGAAGTATATGGGAGAAATGCCAAATTTTTGTCCCCTTTCCTATTTTTACATTGTTATCAATGTAAGCGGACTCATGGATAAAGAAATCCTTACTTTCCATTTAACTTTACCTCTGCTAAGGGATGTACCCTATCATTGAAACCAACAGGTTTAATGTTCCTGAGCCTATAAACAAGCTCTATAGAAGGTCTGGCATCCTCTATACCAAATCCTTTACCATTAAGAATTTCCTGATATACTACGGTATGAAGATCAGTAAATCCTCCTGAAAATTCAACCTCTTTACCATCAACGGCAATTGACCTATAAGTCCTTTTTCCTTCTTTTATGGCCACTTCAGGTAAATCCTTAGAATCAACAGACAGAAACCACCTAACTTCTGCCTTTTCAAGTTCTACATATCCAGCCATCTTTTTTAAAGGTTCTGAATAATGGACTTCATAGTGTTTCACTTCTCCGAATATCCATATAAG
>Ga0256838_1000825_pt1 | contig 16422 bp, 19 predicted proteins | sample 4571419metaG_FD_185978 | JGI IMG/M metagenome (GOLD analysis project Ga0256838, IMG submission 185978) | Hydrothermal vent microbial communities from Guaymas Basin, Mexico - 4571-419 | ecosystem: Environmental > Aquatic > Marine > Hydrothermal vents | place: Mexico: Guaymas Basin | collected...
CGTTGGAGAGGGGCACTCTGTCGCTTTTCGCCAGCTTGCAGAGCAGTATGCACGAGTCGACGGCTTGGGGCGCGGCACTCTTCGCCATGATGCCGTAGAGCGCCAGGGACATGAAAATGACGGAGCCAATAAACACGAGTATCATTCCCAGGAGCCACGGGTTGAAGCCACGCATGTAGTAATTATTTCCATTATATCTTCATAACCCTTGCTACCACGTATATCAAAGCGGCAATTGCAAGTATCTCTGCCCAATCCGCCGCTGTTATGGGTGCGATGTGGAGGAACCCTGCCAGTGGCGTATATAGGGCTACCAGCTGAAGCGCCAGAACGCCGAGAACCGTGGCGAGCAGGTATTTGTTCCTCCAGATTGGTACGTCCCGCACCACGTCCAAACGCACCATCTCGAGAACCACGAAGCCAGTGAGAACCGCACCCCTTGCAACGGCTTCGTCGCCAGCGTTTAGCAGGTATATTCCAAGTATTGCGAGCCCGAGAAGGGTTCCGAATGCATATATGCGTACTTTCTTGTCCCTCTCCGTGAGCAGCCCTTCGCCGCGCCTTCTCGGTGGCTGTTTCATAATGTCGGGGGGTGCGGGGTCCGCTGAAATTGCGAGGGCAGGCGGCCCGTCTGTCAGCAGGTTCATCCACAGGAGCTGAACGGGTTTGAGGATGATGTAATTAAACAGGGAGCCGGAAAATACCGCCACTACCTCTGCCAGGTTCGCCGAGAGGAGATATACAACGAAGGACTTTATGTTCCTGAATATGCGGCGTCCCTCCTCTATTGCAGCAACAATCGTAGCGAAGGAGTCGTCGAGGAGGATAATGTCCGACGCTTCCTTTGCTACCTCTGTCCCCGAGCCCATTGCAACGCCGATATCCGCCTTCTTAAGTGCAATGGCGTCGTTTACACCATCGCCGGTCATGGCAACACGGTGGCCCTTTTTCTGGAGCGCCTCCACGATTCTTGGCTTGTGATACGGCGAGACGCGGGCGAAAATTCCGACCTCTTCTATAATGCTCTCCAGTTCCTCATCGCTCATTCTGTCCAGTTCTTCACCTGTGACCACGCGCCCATCTATCCCAATCATGCGCCCTATTGCTTCCGCCGTCCTCGCGTGGTCTCCCGTTATCATTACCACCCTTATTCCTGCCTCCTGTGCCACTTTCATTGCCCTTATTGCGTCTTCTCTTGGCGGGTCCAGAAGGCCCACGAGCCCTGCGAAGCGGAGGTTCATCTCGGGGTGGTCGTTGTCCCACTCCTTCCATGCAAGGGCCAATACCCTCAGACCGTTTGCCGCCAGGGCGTCCACGGTTTCTGCAATTTTTTCACGCTCGCTTGGTTTGAGAGAACATAATGAGAGCACGGTTTCTGGAGCACCCTTCGTATAAACGTACTTCTTGCCGTTTCTCTCCACTACGACGCTCATCCTTTTTCGTTCTGAGTCGAAGGGAATTTCGCCAATCTTTTTGCCTTTGAATTCGCCAATGCTTTTTGCCCATTCAAATATCGCGATGTCTGTCGGGTCCCCCTTTCCGCTGTCGTCTAGCGAGTGGCAGAAGTACCCAATTTCAGCCATCTTTTTGACGTCTCCCCGCACTTCCTCGACCCGCATCTTGTTTTCCGTAATTGTTCCCGTTTTGTCTGTGCATATCACGTCAACGCTTCCCAGTGCCTCCACTGCCTTGAGCTTTCTTACAAGCGCATTCCTTTTCGCCATCTGACGCACTCCGAGCGCCAGGGTTATGGTGACCACTGCGGGCAGCCCCTCGGGAACGGCGGCGACCGCGAGGGACACGCCCGTGAGCACGGCGTTCACAGCACCCTCCCAACTCGGATTTCTTATCAGCAGAATCGCTGCCACGAGAACTGTTATGGCAGCAATGAGCTTCGTTAGAAAACTCCCCAGGCGCTCCAGCTCTACCTCGAGGCTTGTTTTGGTTTCTTCTGTTGTTTGCATGCTCTCTGCAATCTTGCCCATCTCCGTGTTCTGCCCCGTCGCCACCACAACGCCCTTTGCATGGCCCCTGACAACGAGTGTGCCCATATATGCCATGTTCTTTCGTTCCTGAAGCGGTGCATCTTCCCGTACTGCTTTTTCGGTCTTTTCTACAGGAACGGACTCGCCCGTGAGCATGGACTCGTCTATCATCAGCCCCTTCGCTTCAACTATGCGAATATCCGCTGGAACGATGTCGCCCTCGCTCAGCACGACCACATCTCCCGGAACGAGCTCCGACGCTGGTATTTCTACTGTTTTGCCATTTCGCACGACCTTTGCGGTGGGGGCGGCAAGTTTGAGGAGTGCCTCCATGGCCTTCTCTGCTTTGTACTCCTGGATGAAGCCAAATATTCCGTTGAATACAAGTATCACTGTTATGAGAATGAAGTCACTCATCTCCCCTAGCAGGGCGCTTATGCCTGCCGCAACGATGAGCACGTATATGAGCGGGTCTTTAAACTGGCTGATAAGGATTTCCAGAGGCGTTCTGACTTTTTTCTTTTCTATTACGTTCTTGCCGTACCTTCCAATGCGTTCTTTTGCCTCATCTGTGCTTAGACCCCTTTCAGGGTCTGTCTTTAGCCGTACCACAATGTCCTGTACGTTCTCTGCCCACCACTTTACGTTCTCAGCCGTTTCAACCACCTCATGGCAAGGACTTCCGACGGATTGGTATTCACCCCTGTTTTTCTGAGCGCTGCGAACTTCGGCATAACTTCTCGGTATATCCCGATGTCTGCAAGTGTTTTTGAATTATATAGCGCGTGTAGGATTGCATCGTGTGCTTCCTTTCGCCCCAACCCCGCTCTTCTAAGCGTTTTCCACATCTGAAGGAGGGCGTCTCTGACTGCTAATAGCATTGCTGCTCGCCCCAGGCTGTCCCCGTAGTTATCATATGCTTTCTTTGTGGTTCTCTCGAGTTTTACGATGTTCATTGTTTCGTGCTCTGCCAGCGCCGCCAGCATCTCAGATATGGCTCCATACTCAGCGCTAAACGCGTCCGGATAATTCTTCTGCTTTCTCAGCTCTTTCGTTGGTGCAAATGACCGTTCAAGGTGCGCACGGTGCGCCAATTCGTGCCGCAGCGTTTTTCCGAGAAGTGCCAGCGCACCGATTCTTATTCCCCCGTTTTCGTAAGTATCGCCGCCGAACAGCCCCTTGACGCGTATCTCATCCGGTTTGATGTGCGTGTGCAGCCCCCTCTGTCTCAGCCATTCTCGCTCCTTTCTCACGCGTCTTTCAAGGATTCTCTCCAGTATTGCAGAGTCCATCCCCACGTATCTATATCTCCTTCCGCTTAATAATGCCTCCCCCATATACCTACATACGTGCGGCCAGCCATTGCCCTTATCTCTGGCGGGAAGGATTCTATATACGCGATGCATCTGGCGCTCTGGCAGGGTTTTGACGTCAAAGCTGCAGGAATCGTTGCCCCGCCGCCGGACTCAATGATAGTCCAGCACGAGAATGTTATTTTCGCCGCTGCGCACGCTGAGGCGCTGGGTATTCCTGCAATAGTTTCTGAGGCCGGCTCTGGGGAGGATGCGGAGATCAATGCGCTTCGGGAAGTTCTCCAACGTGCCAAGGGGTTATATGGGGTTGAGTGGGTGGTTGTCGGCGCGCTTGCCTCGGATTATCAGCGCGTGCGGTTCAACTATGCTGCCAAAGACGTTGGTCTGTGCGTGTATACTCCTATCTGGCACATCGAGCCGAAGAAATACTTGAGACAACTGGTGCACGACGGTTTTGAGTTCATCATCACCCGTGTCGCGGCGGAGGGTTTGGACGAAAATTGGCTAGACAGGAGGATAACGAAGGAGAACGTGGATGAACTCATCGCCCTTGCCGAGGAGTATTCGTTCAATCCTGCGGGTGAGGGTGGCGAATACGAGACCTTCGTGGTGAAAACCCCGCTCTACGAACTGGATGTAGATGGCAGGGTCGAGGGGAAGCGTTTCATAATCGAGGGGGTGAAAATCCTTGATTCAGATTAAGAATGCGCGGTTCTTCTACGACGGGAAAAGAATTAGGGAGAACGTGGATGTTGTTATCGACGATGGGGACAATGTGCGTGTCGGTCATGACAAGACAGACCTCGTTGTTGACGGTGCCGGAAAAATCCTTATGCCCGCCTTCTTCAACGCACACACACATCTACCCATGATTATCATGCGCGGAAACCACGAAGACCAGTACTTCCACGACTGGCTGGCGGGCGTCTGGAAGGTGGAGGAAAAACTCACTCCGGAAATTGTTTATCATGCTTCCGTCGTTTCCATTGCTGAGAACCTACGAGGCGGCGTCACCTCTGCAATTTCCATGTATTTCTTCTACGAGGAGACGGCACGCGCGGTCGAAGAGTTCGAGCTACCCTACTATGTCGGACCAGTCTTTGTCGATGACCACAAGATGGGTGACCGCGTTTCCTCTGCCGAATCCTTCTTCCGCAAACGGTGGAACTACGTTATTCCAACAATCTTCTCCCACGCGCCTTACACCTGCTCTCCCGAAACGCTGGAAACCGTTGCCGAACTGAAGGAGAAGTACGATGTCCCTCACCAGATTCACGTCTCCGAGACGCGCGAAGAAGTGGTGGATATCAAGCGGAAGTATGGGCTCTACCCTGCCGAGTATGTGGATAAGCACGCGCCACTAGACGAAAAAACGACCCTAGTTCACGGCGGCTGGCTCACGAAGGGGGAGCTTGACCTCATTGCGAGAAGGGGTGCCGCGCTCGTCCATTGCCCAGTTTCCAACGCGAAGCTGGCCACCCACGGCTTCTTCCCGTGGCGCGAGGCGAAGGAACGGGGCATAAGAATCTACCTCGGCACGGACTCTCAGGTGAGCAACAACACGCAGGACATGTTCATGGAGATGCGCATGGCTGCACTGACAGCGAAAAATCGCTACTGGGATGCCACTGTCGCACCTGTGGGGGAAGTGCTCTCTGCTGCACGCGGGCCGGGCCGGATGCTTGTGGATATTTCCGGCCTGCGCTTCTTCCCAGCGACAAGGAGGAGCATCCTTGCGAACCTCGTCTTCAATGGACACTCTGACTTGGTGACTCACGTCTTCCTTAACGGGCAACAACGCTACCCCTTCGACGAGGTGCCAGAGAGACGCATAGAACGATCGAAGGAGTTCTTGCTAAACGCTTTAACAGATTTATATGTCCAGTGATAGCATGGTGCTCAAGGTTCGCGACGACATAAGGAAAGCCCTTGAAGATGCGGGCTATAGAATATACCATCACTCTGGCGTGGAAATCTGCACGTGGACGAAGAAGGCGCTCACTGAGGGCGAGTTCTGCTACAAGAACAAGTTCTACGGCATTGATACGCATAGATGCATGCAGATAAGCCAGGCGGTGGCGTGGTGTACCAACCGTTGCATCTATTGCTGGCGCGCAAACGAGGACTTCATGCCCGGTGCGGGAATGCTGCCGAAGGACGAGGTGGACCCCCCCGGTGAGACACTGGAACGGCTGAGAGAACTGAGAGCAAAGCTTCTTTCGGGCTTTGGCGGCAACCCAAAGGTGGACCCCAAGATGTATGAGGAAGCGCTTCTTCCGAATCACGTTACCTTCTCGCTCATGGGTGAACCTCTTCTCTATCCCTACGTTCCGGAGAGCATCCAGTATTTGCGGAAAAACTGGCCGTGGCTGAAGAGCATCTTCGTTGTCTCCAACGGCCAGGTGCCCGAAGAGGTTCAGCGCATGAAGGAGATGAACGTCTGGCCTACTCAGTTCTACATCTCATTCACTGCGCCGAATCCCGAACTGTACAAGAAGATATCTCATCCAGTACATCCGGACTACTGGGAAAGGTTCCTCAGAACGCTGGACATCCTCTCTGACGCCCCTGTACGAAAGGTTGCTAGGATTACGCTCATAAAAGGATATAATGACTGCTGTTACGACGAGTGGGTGGAACTAATCAACCGTTTCAACCCGCACTTCGTCGAGGTAAAGGCGTACATGTATATTGGCCGTTCTCGCCAGAGGCTGAGCGAGGAGAATATGCCGACGCACGAGTACATCAAGGAGTGGGCCCGCGGTCTTGAGGAACGTCTGGAGGGCTTTGAGTACATGGATGAGCACGTTGCCTCGCGCATCGTTGTTCTGAAGAATAAGAGGGAGGGAATGGACATAGACCCCATCATTCGCGGGCCGATACCGAATCTAGAACCTCGAAGAACGTCTGATGCCTGATGTGCATTAGGAAGAGGATATCTATTATCATTAGTGCCCCTGCCCCTATTTCGGGATTGGGGAAGAGCGCGAGTATTGTTATGTATACTAATGCGTAGAAGATGTTCAGAAGGAGAAGCGTTATGTATACTTTCTTTCCAACTTCTATAGATTTGCTCATCGCACCCTGCCATCCGTGTTCTGCCGCCTGGTATGGCATGAGCGAGACTAGGATGGAGCCCAGTATTCCCACTATGCTGAGGAGGGATGCTAGCCAAGCCCATGCTTCGCCCATGAGTGTGATTACCACGAGTGACAGCAACGTCCCAGTTATGGCTGGGAATACGGCGAAAAGCAGGGCGGTAGATGTTTCAAGCACGCGTTCCCACGCAGTTTTTGCCATCTCGCGTATCTCCCTTTTTCCCACGCGGACCGCATAGTTCGCTGCAATACCAAAGCCGTTGAGAAGCGCAGCTGACGCGACGGATGTAATTATGACTGCCCAGTACGGTATGTTCTGCGGGTCGGTTATGCCGAAGGCGTACGCAACGAGTTGAACTATCAGACCCAACGCGATTGGAATGGCCCATGCAATGAGACCTGCAGTGGCAAGGGCTCCAAAATTCTCTCTCCAGACCTTTACAGCCTTTGCGAAGGTTTCATCAATCATCATACCACCGTCAGCCGGGTAGTCTTCTTCGTTTCGCCCGCGACGTACTCGTAACTGTCCATGTGTTCCAGAACGGTGACCGTTATCTCGTACGTCCCCGGGAGTGTCGTGGGCTTTGCGAATATGTTGTACGTTACTTTCCTTTGCTCTCCCGGCTTTAGTTCTCCAATTCTGTGTTCTTGGCGCCGTACGTAGCCTCCGGAGTTCAGGGATAACTCATATGGTACTTCCACCGTGACGGACATGAGCTTTGGCTCGGAGGACGTGTTCTTTACCGTAACCTCGAGAATTACTGGCTTGCGCTCGGAGAGAACGAGTTTATAGGGGACGAACATTGTCGATATGCGCACCATCGCTAATACTACGAAGAACTCAAATAAAAACCTTTGAGCGTGGGAGTGCTGGAGGTGAGGGGATGAGTGTCCCCTCGCCCTCCAGAGCCTCGAGAGGTGAGGCGTATGATGTCAGAACTGTATCACCGCCAGTTCCAGCGCCAGCTTCTCCCTCCTGGCAGGTACCTCCTTGTGCATTTTCTTTTTCAGGCAAGTGGTGCAAATCCACTTACCACCGTAATATCGGATGTGCTCCCTGCACACTATGTGCCCGCACTCCGAACATCTCCTCGCTTCCTCGGGGCGAAGAGGAACGCCACATACCGCGCATGTGAGTATCTTCATGGCCTTTCATCCTCCTCGCCCCCCTCGCCCGTGGGTATAAGGTTGAGGTCATTTAAATAGTTTTCGCAAGTAAAGTTTTTCTATAGTAAACGGAGCTGTTTGGGGATGATGTTTATGTATAAGCGTTCAAAGAGCGTTCATCCAGAGGCTGCACTCATACGCAAGGAGTGGACCATCCGTCTTCTGGACCTCCCCCCTGAGATACTCACACGGCGCAGGCAGCTCCTTCGCTGGATTGCTATTTCCCTCGGGCTTATATCTCCGGGTGATGAGCGGGATGCCGTGATAGACGTTCTCGATGCCCTTTTCCACTATATTTATGGCAAGGATGTGGAGCCTAACGTACAGCAAATACAGTTATTTGTGAACCGGCGCAGGCAGGAGCGCGGGGAAAAGCCCGTTGTCACGGAGGCTATACGTTATCATCTCCGCCGCATAGAGGCCGCTGGAATCATAGAGAAGACGAAGGCGCGCGGTGGCTCCTACCGCTTTTCCAAGGGCTTTGAGTCTTCCTACGGGGACCCCGCATCCTTTGTCGACGCGGTGTTTCAGGACGTCCTCGCGTCGAAGCAGCTCATTGAGAAGGCTGTGCGAAACCTCGCATCGCTTTACAAATGATTGCAGTGAGAATTACAACGGCAGCGGATACGAGAAGATTCACGTCGTGGGGGAGCATTACATAGGCGAGCGTGAGCGCGGATACAAACAGGGCATGCTCTGTTCTCCTTATTTCTCCCGCTGCTGCGACTCCCAGTACTGCTGAGACCGCAAAATATCCGTACGGCAGTATTGCGGAAGCGAGACCTGCCACCGCACCCAAGAGCGTCAATACCCCGTAAACCGCCCATCTTTTCCACGGAATCATCTTGCCCTCACCGTTGCGGCGTTCCCCGCGCGTACATCTAAGATTACGAAGTCAACGCTCGATATTCTTTTTACTGCGTCGATGATTGAGGATATCGGCTTTAGTGGATTGCTAGCAGTCACCAGAACTCCAATCTCGGGATTCGCTACAAGAATCTCGGCAACGGCGCCGAGTATTTCTCTTTCACTCCCGTACTCCACGTTTATGGCAAGGAATAGGGTGTTTCCGTCTTTCCACCCGCAGTCCACCTTTGCTCCGTTGTGCCGCAGATTCTTCACGCCCTTGAACCCCATTTCCTCCGCCAGCTTGCAGAAGTAATCCATGACTGCCTCTTTGTCAAAGGGATTGCTTACCTCGTTTCTAAGCCGCCTTACGTCTGAGAGCATCCTGACGAGCGGGTCCATGTTTTAATGGTGTTCACCCCATTTTATATTCGTGGCACACTTCAGCGATTCTGAGGGCGAGTGGCTGGTTCGGACAGCGCGCAGGGTGCTGGAGCGATTTTTTGAGACAGGAAGTGTGGAGTATTATGAACCACCCACGGAAAAGCTCAAGCAGCCGTCTGGCGTCTTCACGACAATCAAGAAATTCCCCTCTGGCGAGTTGAGGGGTTGTATTGGTTATCCCGAACCTATAAAACCTCTTTACGAAGCTTTATCGGAGACAGCAGTCCTTGCCGCCACTGATGACCCCCGTTTCCCGCCCATGACTGAGGATGAGCTGGGCCGCGTTGTCATTGAGGTCAGCGCCCTGACGCCGCCGAGGCGTCTGGATGTACCGAGGGAAGAGCTCCCCAAGCACATACAGATTGGAAGGGATGGTCTCATATTGCGCTATGGTCCGTACTCTGGTCTACTTCTTCCCCAGGTTCCCGTGGAAGAGGGCTGGAACGCGGAGGAGTTTTTGGCGTATACTGCCCTTAAGGCGGGCCTCCCCCCCGATGCGTGGATGTGGCCCGACACGCATATATATGTCTTTCAAGCAGAGGTATTTGCCGAGGAGAAGCCAAAGGGTCCCGTCAAGAGGGTGATGTGATGAGAAGAGACAGGGTTCTAAACCTCGTAGCTCTTATTACCCTTGTATTCATCACGCTTGACCTTTTCCTCATAGCCCTGGAGCTTTGGGGGATTCACACAGGCTTTGTGCAGGTGTTTGAGAAGGAGGGGCACATTACGCTGGTGGGCAGTGATTTAATCGTCTTCATTTTCTCCGTACCGATTGCCATACTGCTCGAGCAGCTCTGGGAGCGGGAGAAGTGGGCGTGGTTTGGAGAGGGCAAGCACCCGAGAAAGAACGTGTTTGCCATCTTTCTGGTGCTAATACTCATTCTGTCCTTCGCTGTGCTCATAGGGGGCTTCAACGCCTGTGCCGATGCGTGCCAGCAGGTAAGCGGCTGCACCGTTGGCTACTATCCTTTCAAGGTCGAGATTATATATTCCTGCAGGCAGATTATTCAGCCACAAGGACTACCCGCAGGATAGCGTTCCCGTCGATGGTTATCGTTGCATCGGAGGCAATGTCCTGCAGGTTTCCGCACACCTGCACTTTTCTTGACTCGCCTGAGTACAGGGTCGTTTTCTTCGCATCTCCGCTTACGCCCTTCCCTACAATCTGGATTGTAAACGTCTTCTGCACGTTTGTCGTGTTCTCCATCATCACGTCTATACAGAACCGCCCGCTCACAATGTACAGAGCCTGTGCCTCCACCCTTATTCCATCGTACTCAGCGGAGACGTGCACGTCCTTGATGCTGTCGTAAACGGTGTTCAGAATCTTTGTCAAGTTCCTCACGGTTGCCTCTAGGTACGCTATTCTGCTTTCCAGCTCCTGATTCTTATTTATTTGCACTTCCAGGGCTTTTTTTGCAAGCCCATACTTTGTTTCCATAGCTTTAATGCGGTTCGCGGCGCTGGACTCCGCTATCGAGTAGCCCAGAGCGTAGAATACGGGGGCTGCTATGAGCAGCCCTGCGACGAAGTATGCCAGTGGTTGACGGAACTTACTGACCTCCACCTACCTCTTCCTCCGACGGTATTTCTCCCACCGGAATTTCAATCGTCCTAACGTCTCCGTCTGGTGTCTTGTAGATGACTGTGATTGTGCCGACTGCCTCCTTCGCGTCGGCGAGCTGCTGCAGCCAGTCGAGCTGGCTCTTTTTCATGACCGTTATCATGCCCTTGAATATCGCGTCGACCGGCTCAAATCCCGCGCTCTTGAGCATCTCAAGCGTCTTGATTACCTCTTCACTTGCCTTCATATTCATCCCCAAATAAAATACGCGTCTTCTCCTTAAAACCTTCCACTCATGAACATTCGTGGACGGCTTCTTTCGCCTGGCCGAGCGGTTGGCAGACGTGGTGCGCAAGTGGGACGATATTTTGGTTGTTGGGCACTACGACGCCGATGGAATCACGTCAACGGCAATCCTCGTCTCTGCATTGCGCTCCTTGGGGAAGGAAGTGCGATTCGTGAACCTAAAGCAGCTCTACTCCGACGAGCTGGACCGTGTTGCGGACGCAGGAGAATACTTTATCTTCGCGGATATGGGCGTCGGGCAGCTACCTCTCCTGCGCGAACGCCTCGAAAAGCCCTTCATCATATTAGACCATCACCAGATTCCGCCGGGAGAGGACTATCCACTCCTTTTGCACCCTCACATCTTTGGAATGGACGGGGCACGCGAAATCAGCGGGGCGGGCGTTGCATATGCCCTCTACCGTGCCCTTACAGGGAAAACAGACATGGCACATGTGGCGGTTGTTGGTGCCGTTGGAGATGTGCAGCTGGTGGGCAATCAGCTCGTTGGCTTTAACCGGGAGGTTCTTCTCCGCGATGCCATAGCCTCTGGGAAGCTCTTTGCCTACAGGGACCTCGCTCTCTACGGACGCGCATCCCGCCCACTCCCCTACATGTTCCTCTACTCCTCCGACCCGATACTTCCCGGCCTGACGGCCAACGAAGAAGCGGTTTTTGACTTTCTCCGTTCTGCTGGTATAGAGTACGTTCGAGACGGCGTCTGGAGACATTACGTGGACTTAAGCGAGGACGAGAGAAGGCGATTGTTCTCGGAGTTGGCAGTGTACCTTTCGCGGGTTGGCTGGAGTGAGGAGAGGATTCTGCGGCTTATAGGCGAGGTCTACGAGCTGAGCGGAGAGGACAGGCATTCTCCCCTCTTCGATGTTAGGGAGTACGCAACGCTTCTCAACGCCTGCGGTCGTCACGGCCAGCCGGAGATAGGGGTGGAGGTCGCCCTCGGGGACAGGGATGAGTGGTATAGAAAGGCACTCCACCTCCTCTCTGAGCACCGTGAGGCTTTGCGGAGGGGGATAGAGTGGGTTGAGCGCTCGGGTCTGGATGAGCTCCCTCACTTATACTACTTCCACGCAAGGGACGCCATTCCCCCATCTCTGGTGGGCATTGTGGCGGGTATGCTCTACGGTTCCGGTATCGTCCCTGCCGACAGACCCATCGTTGGCTTTGCCTATGACGAGGGGGAGTACGTGAAGGTATCTGCCCGTGCCAGTGGCGACCTCGTCAGAAAGGGCGTAGACCTATCCGTTGCTGTGCGGCGGGCTGCGGAAGCGGTTGGCGGCGAGGCGGGCGGGCACAAGCCGGCGGCAGGTGCCAGAATAAGGAGGGGGGAGGAGGAAGAGTTCCTGCGTGCTCTTGATGAAGAGATTGGAAAACAGATTACTTGATACGCTCCAGCCCGTATTCCTCTACGATTTCCGCCAGAATCTTTTTTATTTCGTCGGGGACTCCGTGCATCGCGTAGTACCTCGGTTTCGGGACGGTTCTTTCCACGGCTTTTCGTAGCATGTACTCGTCCGCGAAGGGGAATGCATACTTTGGGAGCATGTGCCCGAATGCCACTCCCTTTTTAAGGGCAATCTGTGTGAACCTTGGCGCGTAGTGCCCCCCGCCGATGCCAATTGCCGCGGGCGCATTTATGGGGTTCAACGCAGCCATGATTGCCTCGCCCACAATTTCTGCAGCATCTTCTCTTACCCACTGCTCCTCAGTACTGCCAATTTCGACGAACATTACAGGGGTATCCAGCGTCGGCCCGTGGTGCGTTACCTCGTACGAGACGGAGAACCCTTCGAGGGGGTGCCCCGCCAGGTACTTGAGTGCTGCGAGCATGTGCTGGGCAGGGGCATAGGACAGGGTTCTGCTCTGTCCACCGTAGAGGGCATCGCCCCAGTTTCCCGTTGTGTGGACTGTGAGGCATGGAATACCCGATTCTGCGGAGTGTCGGGACGCTACGATGTATAGGTCGGAGGGATACCTTTCTTCCAGCCAGTCGGCGTATATGTGCTCCGAATCGATGATTATGAGGTCTGCGTTCCCGTACTTAAAGACGTGGTAGTTGCCGAAGGTCTTGTCCGTCTTTTCGAAGTAGTTTTCGGTCAGATATTCGCCTATATTGACGGACGCCGGGTCCTTCTTTGAAACGACGATGGTGGGCATGTAGGGAAGATAAACCGAAACCCTTTGAAATGGGGATGCCATATTTCTGTATGCACGTGCCCCGCATCGTAAAGATACTCTTCGTCGTCGTTATTCTCCTTGGGGCTTGGCAGTTTCTACATTCCCGAGGTAACGCTTCCGAGCCAGAGTCCGAGGGGGAGGGCGGTGTACGACTCACCGCGCCACTCGAGGTGTTTGCAGACGGCGTTGTTCATGATATCTACTCCGAGGCCGTTCTTTTCATGCACCACGGCTCTCCAGTAGGGGGAAGAATGGCGTATTTCCTCTATTATCGGCCGATTCCCGATTCTCCGCACAGGATAATCGAGTACCTCCGTTCTGCAGATGCGAATATACTGAGAAGCGTTTCTGGGGATAATTGGTACGTTTCTGCCACTCTGCCCTTCGAGGGAAACTCGGTAACCGTGGATTTCTACCCTGACCGCGAAAAGAACGCCCTTGTGGTCATGGTGCGCTGATTTTAACCCCAAAACATCTTAGTCCTGTAGTAGTTCCTCTCAGCCTCCAGCAGCGCCCGCCAGAACTCTTCCTCGCTATACGGTACCCGCAGTATCCTTGCAGCCGTTTGGGAGCCGATTCCCGTCACCGCCATCGCTATTACAGCCTTCTTTCCAAAGGACTTGACGAGCTCAGCGCTGCGTATGAGCTCCGTCATCTTTCTCTCCTCGGATTTCTTCAGTCTCTTCTTCTTAAGGAGCTCCCTCGCCTTTTCTACGTCATATACCACTGCCATTAGAGGTGAGCCGCACCTTGGGCATCTCGGATGCTCGGGGACGTCCTTGACTGTGTATACGTGTTCTGCACCGCAGGATATGCACATGAGCGTCACTTTCTTCTCAAGGACGCGATTCTTGAAAAGTTCCAGTATTGTGTGCTCCGGTGTGTCCGGGTTAACGAGTTCCGGTACCTGAAGCGCCTTTGAGAGCTCCATTTTGCCCAGTTTGCCTATTCCCTTTCTTACTGTTATACGTGTCCTGCCCGAGCGTACGCTGTCGAGCATTTCCTTTACGGATTCTACGTCGAGCTTCTCCGTGTAGAGCTCTTTCAGCGTTTCCCTGTAGACGGGAGAGTCGACGAGGGCATCGATAAGGCGCCTCACGTTTATTTTATCCAGCTTTGCACTCTTCGATATGAGGCCGAAACGCTTCGCCACGTGTATGAATCGCCACTTGAAAAGGTTCGTCTTCGTTATGTGGTTTTCAAGTATGATTTCAAGTACCTCGGGGTCCACAGTTCGCAGTATCTTCTCAATTTCCCCTGCGTCGAAGCCCGGTGTGGGGAATTCAAGAACTATTGCGTAGGGCGATGAGAACACGCGTATAGGGATGCCGTAGCGCCTCGATATCTCCGCCGCTAAGAGCCGGGATAGGGTGGTGTTTCCCCTTGAGCCAAGGGGAACGTGTATTACGACGTACTCTTCGCTTTGCTCTATTATGATTTCGTTCTCACCGGGGACGTTCTTGAAGACGTCTCTAACGTGCTCGATGTCCCTTACATCCGCGACATCCCCTATCGTTTCCATCTTGTTTGCAATCCTCCGCCGCTCTCGCCAGACTTCCTCTGCCACGCTTTTGTGGACGGGTATCATCTCGCCTATCCATGCGGGAATTGCACCGACAAGGCTCTCCGACGGCTCAACGTATACCTTTTGCTCCTCTATGGAGACGACGCGCCACGGCCTGCCCTTTACCACAAAGACCGTTCCACTCTCCAAGTACGACGTAACGAAATCCTCGTCAAGGAATGCCACTCTCTTCTGCGATACCGTGTCTATGACAGAGAAGCGCTCCTGGTCGGGTATCATGCTTAGGTTGTAGTAATAGTAGCGCCAGCTGTCCCTCGACTTTGTTATGCGGTCTCCGCGTATGCGCAGGAAGCGTTCCGATTCCAGCTGCTTGACAACCTCCCAGAACTCCTCTTCTGATAATTTCTCGTACGGTTGTGCCCGTGTTACAATCTCGTAGGCATCTCTTAGGCTAATTTCACCCCAGTCCATGAGTATTCCGACAATCTGGTGTGCCAAAACGTCATATGCCTTCTCTTCCTGCTCTATTGGCTCCAAACGCTTGCTCTGGGCAAGCTTGGCTATCACCGACGACTCCACGAAGTCGTTTTCGTCCAGCGCTATGATGTATCCTATGGACGGCCTGTCCCAGCGGTGCCCCGAGCGGCCGACCCTCTGTATGAGGCGTGCCACTTGCCTCGGCGAGCCGTACTGAACAACCGCGTCCACCTCTCCAACGTCTATGCCGAGTTCCATGCTGCTCGTGGCGATGAGGTGCTTTATCTCGCCCGACTTGAACGTTTTCTCAACGGAAAGGCGCACGTCTTTTGACAGCGAGGAGTGGTGGACATCGGTCCTGTCGTGGAATGCAGAGAAGTAGAGGGAGAGCTGCTCCGCCATGTTTCGCGTGTTTACGAACGTGATGACCTGCTTGTGCCTGTCCACGATTTCCTTCAGCACCTTTACGCGCGCAAGCACGTCTGGCGACATTCCCAGCGACTGTGCCTCTCTCCTCGTCCTCCCGTCCGGAATGGGGTAGAATACGTGGATACGGTAATCCTTGCGCATGGACACGTCTATAATCTCTGCCGTCCTACCCTTTCCCGCCAGAAACCGCGCTACGAGCTCGGGGGAACCCACCGTGGCAGAGAGGCCTATGCGCTGGAATTCCCTGCCGGTCTTTTCGCGTAAGCGTTCCAAGGCTATCGCGAGCTGGTATCCTCTTTTCTCTGCTACAAGCTCGTGTATCTCGTCAATTATGACGTATCTTACGTTCTCAAGATGTTTGCCCATCTTCTCTGCGGGCAGCATTGCCTGGAGGGATTCTGGAGTGGTTATGAGTATGTGAGGAGGCTCATTGGCCTGCTTCGACCTCCTGTACTGGGATGTGTCCCCGTGGCGGACGTCTACTTTGAACCCGAGCTGCTCCCCCCACCACTTTATTCGCTCGAGCATGTCGCGGTTGAGGGCACGGAGCGGCGTTATGTATAGCAACGTTACCGGCTTTGCATCCTTTTCGAGCATCTCGGCGAGAACAGGAATTAACGCAGCCTCCGTTTTTCCAGAACCTGTCGGTGCGATTATGAGGACGTTTTTACCGTCGCGAATGGGCTGGTATGCCTTCTTTTGCACCTCTGTGGGCTCCTTTAATCCTTTCTTCCGCCAGAGCTCCAGTATCTTTTCCTCAGCCATCCGCACCATATATATTCCTCCTCCAAAACCATTATCTACGTGCCACCCTCATCGCTCAAAGAGCGGCGCCGCTTCTACAGCTCCTTTGACGCTAGTTCTGCCTTCTCTTGGGCAAAGATGGTAACGCCCCGACCCGTTTTTGCCATAAACCCGGGATGGAACACGCGTATCGTTCACCCTCGCCTGCGTGCCCTCGTCTTCAAGCGAAACGTACGTATGATATGGTTGCGGGACGTTTCGTCTCCGGAGGACCTGCGCCGCAAACTGCTCAAATATCTGCCAGAGGGTGTATACTACTGGCGCAACGTAGTTTCTGACCAATCTCTAT
>Ga0256838_1000826_pt1 | contig 16410 bp, 15 predicted proteins | sample 4571419metaG_FD_185978 | JGI IMG/M metagenome (GOLD analysis project Ga0256838, IMG submission 185978) | Hydrothermal vent microbial communities from Guaymas Basin, Mexico - 4571-419 | ecosystem: Environmental > Aquatic > Marine > Hydrothermal vents | place: Mexico: Guaymas Basin | collected...
AATAAAACTGAAGAGCAAGAAGATATCGCTTCACCTGAAGATGCACTAGAAGAAAATGAAGATGCAGAAGAAGAGTTCTTTGAAGAAGAGCCTGAGATAAATGAAATAGAAGAAGAAGAGGAAGAACTTCCCCAGAGAGAGGAGAGTGTCACTATTTCCCTTAATGTTCATAAGGCTGTAGACAATTATTTTACTATTATTGAAGAGAATATTAACAAAAGAAAACTCTATAAAAAAGTAGAAGGGAGACTCAATTATCTTCTTGTAAGACGTTTTTTATGGACTATTTATAATAACCTTAGCGAAATTGATGTGCATCTTATAAATCCTCAAATTCGTGCCCTCTCCATAGATTTAAAAGCAATGGCTAGAGTTTACGATGATTTTCGACTTAAAACAAAGTATCCACACCTAGCTTATGAAGAAGTTTTTCTCTCTTGTCAAGCAGAGTATATAAAAATAAAAAATGGAGCAGAACAGACTGTAGCACGGCTAAAATCTCTTAAAGGAAATGAGCAGTATGTAGGTTCTGCCCTTAAAGTCAAAAAAGAGGACCTTGCAAAATCGATAGATAGTGAAGAGTTTGAACTTTTAAAAAATGAATTAAGATCTCTCAATGGTGCCTATGTTGATACTGTTCACATGATGGCAGAACTTGATGAGCGATATAAGCATGATATGCGAATTTTAAAAGAGTTTGAAAAAGAGTATAGAGATGATTTTTATGAGATTTTTGCACGATCAGCCGAAAAGTATAAGGTAGATTTAGTCGATATACTGAGTGCACAGGCATTTATACTCGATGATAAACTATGGAATAAAGCAAAATTCTCAAAAGCGGTCAAAGCACACTTTCAAAAAGCCTCTATAGTGGGAGAGTTTAATACAAGAACCTATCTTAAGTACTATCTTAAACCATTTGAGAATGAACGTATGTCAGATGAAGTAAAAAAACTCTCTGACCTATATGAGTATCTATGCTCAATTCACAAAGAGTATGTCCTTATTTTAGTGAATGATTCTCAAGATGCTATGGAGTTTGAGTCTAGTATAAAAATTGTAGATAAACATATTTATACTAAATCATTTATAGATCCAACAAAAGCACTGAAGTGGGCTATCAAAAATAGTGTAAGAATTTTAATTATTGAGAATCCTCTCCTTCAGATACATATAGAAACTTTTTTAAAAAACTATCAAAAATATATACTCTCTGTACCTAAAATTATTATCTTAGGTGAAAAACCGAAATCACATGAGTACCCTATAACAAAACTACTTTCCAAAAATAGTGCTCCAATGCTTGTAGCTAAAAACACTAAAGAGCTCTACTTTGAAACAAAAGAAAAAATTAATGAATAGTTATGAGTGAAAGCATTACCCTTATAATCACTATCTCTCTTATAATTATGTTCTCTCCATTTATAGCAAAATTTTTAAAACTACCTACAACACCTATAGAGATGATCCTTGGCTCTATCCTTGGCTATCTTGGTTTTTTACATGCAGAGCATCTTTTTGATATTGTCGCTGAATTTGGTTTTTTGTATCTTATGTTTATTGCAGGAACCGAGATTAACCTTAAAAATGTACTCAATACCTCAACGGCAATTATAAAAAAAGTTTTTATCTATCTTCTCTTTTTATATGCTTTTAGTATTCTCTTCTCTATACAGTTTTCACTTGGGAAAATTTTTATGGTTCTCCTCCCTCTTATCTCTGTTGGGCTTGTTGCTGCACTCTCAAAAGAGTATGGTAAAACAGCATGGCTTACTATGTCAATGACAGTTGGTGGGATAGGTGAGGTTGTTAGTATTGTCATTCTCACCATTACTTCAGCCGCACTTCAATCAGGTGTAGGCTTGGGGCTCTTTCAAACGATTATGTCACTTATAGCTTTTTTACTCTTTATGTTTGTACTTTTTCGAGCTATGCAACTTATATTTTGGTGGTTTCCAAAGGTTTCACTCGCTCTTATGCCTCACGAAGACAACAAAGAGCAAGATATACGCCTTAGTATGGGAATATTTTTTCTCCTCGTTGGTGCTATGCTTTACCTGCATCTTGAGCTTGCATTTGGAGCCTTTTTAGCAGGTATTTTTATACCGACATTTTTTGAACATAAACATGAACTTCCCGAAAAACTTGCCTCTTATGGTTTTGGATTTTTAATCCCTATCTTTTTTATTCACATTGGTAGTTCTTTTCATCTTGATGCTCTTTTTATGGATGGTCTTATTGCTAAAGCACTCATTATTACTATAGTAATGGTTTTTATGCGCCTTATAGCTGCCCTTGTTTTTATAAAAGAGTTGGGAATTACAGATGCTATACTTATGGGACTCTCCCACTCTATGCCTCTAACGCTTCTTATCGCTATGGCAACACTTGCTTACAATGCAAACTCTATAGATACTCTTCACTACTATGCATTTATTTTAGCAGCACTTTTTCAGGTTATAAGTGTTATGATCGTTATTAAAATCTTAAATATTTACAGAGCTAAGCAACAAAAGGAAGTGTAATAATGTCTCGTTCTATATTACTTCAAATTACTCGAGACTCCATAGAAGAGGTGTTTCAAGCCAAATATAAAATAGACAAAGAGGCCCTTCTCCACGAGCACCCACTACTCAATGAACCCGTAGCTATAAGCATAAATATTTACATAAATGAAGAGTTACAAGGCTCTTATACAAGAGCACAATCTACAAATAATTCACTCCTGAGAAATATCATCATTGGTGCAAAAAAAGCCGCATTTGAAGATAGAGAGACATTAACAACTTCTCAATATCTACATGCTAAAATAGAGCTTATTTTGCATACTCAAAATGGAGATATGAGTGAAATCGACCCAGCAATACTCAAGGACAATAGCGATAAAAATGTTGCAATTTATTAAATTTGGAGTATGAGGAGCAGATAAAACTACTCCTCTAAGATTTTCTATTTAGAAACTTTACATTCACCTTGAATGTAACAGGCTATAGCATAGCCATGGTTCAGCCCAAGTGCTATACTCCCTCCAGACTCCTGAGTGATGTCTCCAGCCACAAAAAGCCCCTCTATATTCGTCTCATAGTTTTCATCATGAACAGGTTTTCCATCTACTTCTTTTATTCCACTACTTGAGAGAAAAGCACTAGGTGTTGTCCCGCCAATTGCGTAAATCACTCTGTCGTAAGTCACAGGTTCTACTTCGCTAAAGAGTACTTTTACTCTCCCCTCATCATCTTCAAGGGCAGTAATATTTTTACCAAGAATAGGTTTAACTTTTTTATTTGCAATAACATTTGCAATATTTGTCTGATTTGTTGGATTTGCACGTCGAAAGGTCTCGCGTCTGTAGCAGATACTTACATCATTATTTTCACTCAAGTCAACTGCATACTCAACTGCACTATCCCCACCACCAACAACAAGAATTTTTTCACCCTCATTACAGCCATCAAGTGTATAGCCTATTTTTTTTCTAATAGTTGGAGGCACTTTATAACTTGGCTTATTTGGTTTTCCCATGCGACCAATTGTCACTACTACACTCTTTGCCTCTATACTCTTTCCTGCCATAAAAATTTCAAAGTAACCCTCTTTTTTCTCAATAGATTGTACTTCTACATGTGTTTGAAGCTCAACTGAGTGATTTTCAAGTATCTCATCAAAAAAGTCCAAAGTACTCTCTTTGGTTCCATCGACAAAATAAATACGCCCATCAAGCTCAACTTTTTGACCCTTCCAGTCAACATCAACACGTTTGTTATCTTTGTAATACTTACGAATCGTTGCATTATGGTTTGTGTCTTTTTCTAAAAGAACAATATCATGTACACCCTGTAAATAACTCTCAACTGCAGTAGCAATCCCTGCTGGACCTGCACCAACTATGGCTAATTCGTATCTATGACTCATAAGAACTCCTCGTAAATAGTAAAATTACAAAAGGAGTCTACCATAGAATTAGTAATTTTAGTATATAATTCCCTTATGTATTATGTAATTAAAAAACAGATAGATAAACTGCCAAACACATTTATAGGCTTTGCTGTTCCAAAATATATCGCTTCAAATAAGAATGAACATGTTATTTTTCTCTTTTCGAAAGATGGAAAGGTCATTAGAAAATGGGTGAAAATGGAAGAGATCATACTACTTACAGATAATAAAAAGTATTTTTTACAAATTATGAAAAGATTTAAAGATGTTGAAGATGAGCAAAAAAAACTTGTTCAAGAGGCCCATGAGCAACTTGAAAAAAGTATGACAAATTTTGCGGACACCATGAACTCAGAGATTCTCGACTTTGAAGAGATAAGAAACTCAAGTGATGTTCCCTGTATTCTCAAAGATCTTTAGGCTAACTTCTCAGGAAAGCTACTCATAAACTTCTGTAGTTTTGGTGCAATGACTACTTGACAATAGCCTTGTGAACTGTTTTGATTATAATAGTTTTGATGGTATGCTTCAGCAGGATACACTTCAGGAAGTACTGAGATCTCAGTCACTATTTTTTCTGAGAACTCTTCTTGTTTTTTTGCAACAAATGCTAAAATTTCCTCTTTTTCTTCTGCATCAGCATAATAGATAACAGAACGATACTGTGTCCCCTTATCTGCACCCTGCTGATTAAGTGTCGTTGGATTGTGCACAATAAAAAATATATCTAAAATTTCACTTAGAGTAATTACATCTCCGTTATATTGTATATCTACCACTTCTGCATAACCACTCACACCTGTGCATATCATTTCATAGTTCGGGTTTGGTCTATTACCACCAGCATACCCACTTACAGCACTTATTACACCTTTAACATTTCTATAGACTGCTTCTATACACCAAAAACATCCACCACCTAAAACAACTCTTTTCTCATTCATCATAAACTTCCTAATTGTGTATTAATTGTCCAATTATTACACAATTTACTTGAGAAAAATAACGAATAATTCTTTATGTTATAAATTTAAGTATGAATCAAAATAAAAAGTCTTATACTTACTTAAATGCTCATAGCAACAAGGGAATATATATGCATAAATTTTTACAAAAATCACTACCACTCATCCTCCTTCTTTCAGCTGTCTCACTCTCAGCACAAGATACAACAATTATCATCAAGTTACCAGCTGTACCAAAAGTGGAAGCAGTTGTTCCAACAGTAATAACTATCTATGCAAATACACCAAGTGATTATAAAACAAATGAGGAAATACTTCGAGAAGTGACTCAAAAGAAAGTGGTGAAATTTAGTGATCATGTTGCTCCCACACTACATGAAATTCAAGATGCACCCGATAAGGTTCCACTAGTTGGTGATATAAAAAATGGAAAAGTTCCAGCCTATCTTCACTCCGAACTTATTTCAGTTGATGATGTAAAAACAACTTTAGAAAAAGCAGGCTTTAGCATACTTAACACATTTAAAGTAGATAAAAAAGGTCTTATAACTTCTATTGTCTTTACCAATGATGCACTTATAAAACTTGCCTCTGAAAAAAATAGAGGTTTTGCAGCAACATTAAGAGTTACTATAGATAAAAAAGACAAACTTATAAGCATCACAAACCCTCTCTATATGATGGCTGCATTTATGCAAAAAAACTTTGATAAGAAGATTGCAGATGCAACACTCTCTACTCTTAGAGACGCATTTCCTAACTTAACAAACTCAAAAGAGGAGTTAAAGTTTAACTACTTACATCGTTATCAGTTTATGGCGGGAATGCCAAAGTACCAAGATATGATGATAATCAAAAAATCCACTTCTGCAAAACTCTTAGCAAGTGCAAAAAAATCGAAGAAAATTGTTTTTGAGCAGAAGCTCTCAAATGGTGCAACACTTATAGGGGTAAAACTCTCAAAACGTACAAGCAAGTTTATAAAGAAAACTGGCTATCAAAATGCTGGTCTACTACCCTACCCTGTTCTTATAGAAGATGGAGAAGCAAAAATTCTTGATCCAAAGTACTACATAGCTGTTATGTACCCTATGCTTAAAATGTCTCAGTTTATGACAATCGCTACTGTTCCTGGAGCTATTAACAAAGATATAGATAAAATTTTTCGTTAAATACAAATGCCAAAAATAGATAACGACAAGTTTTATACTTCGGCCATAGAGAAGTTTGGTTCTACAGCTCGTGGTGTAAACTGGGCAAGTAGAGCAAACCAGTTACTCCGTTTTAAAGAGCTCACAAAATATCTTCCAAAAAATATGCAAAATTACTCCCTTGTAGATGCAGGGTGTGGTTTTGGTCATCTCTATCACTACCTTGAAAAAAAATCACTTACACCAAAAAGATACATTGGTTTAGACTCTGTTTTAGATATGTACTCTATTGCCTCGGAAGAGACGGCTCAAGAGATTATTTATCTCGATATATGTAAAGAGTCTATTCCTAAAGCTGATTACTATCTCTGTAGTGGGGCACTCAATGTTTTAACAAAGTTTGAGACCTATCTTTTCATCAGAAACTGTTACAATGCTTCAAAAAAGGCCTTTATTTTTAATGCTCTTCATGGTGAAAAGCAGAGTGAAACCTATAACTACCTCTCTACAAAAGAGATTGAAAATTTAGCAAAAGAGCTGAATGTAGGCTCACTTAAGTACCATCATAACTATATGGAAAATGATATAACCGTTATAATGTCGAAAAAAGAGTAGTTTCATTGCGTCATGTCATACTTTTTTACTAAACTCTAAAAAAACACTATAATTATTTTGTTACAGCTGGTTTGTACTTCTTTCGGTTACGGGTGAATTTAAGGGAGATGGAGTAAAAGTAGGGTGTCTCCAAAGAGGAGGACACACCAGTGAAGTTATTCATTGTGTTAATGGTTTTAATCGTTTTAACCGAACGTTTATATTAAATAAAGTGGGAACGAAAGTTCTCACGACCATTAATGCAATTGTAACATATTAGGATAAATAATCAAAAATAGAATCTTAAAAGATATTTTCGGACACAATAGCTTTCGTGACTTTCAAGAAGAGGGAGTCGATGCTATCCTCAACAATCAAGACCTACTTATGATACTACCGACGGGTGGTGGAAAGAGTTTGGTGTTTCAGTTACCTACCATGATGATGGAGGGCATCACCATAGTTGTTTCTCCTCTCATAGCCCTTATGCAAGATCAAGTCTCAGCACTTAAAGCACAACAGATAAATGCGGAGATGATAAGCTCAGCACAGAGTTATGAAGAGGTTGATGATATTATGGTACGTGCCGTAGAGGGAGATTTAAAGTTTCTCTACCTCTCCCCTGAGCGACTCAACAACGGAAGAACTCTCGACTTTCTACACAACTTAAATATAAACTTTTTTGTTATAGATGAAGCACACTGTATCTCACAATGGGGTCATGAGTTTCGTGATGATTACCGTGCTTTAGGGAACCTCAAAGCCAACTTTCCGTTCACAAGTATAGCTGCATTTACAGCAACAAGCACAGATAATGTAACAGATGACATACTCAGAGAACTCCGTGTCAATGAACCAGTTGTTTTAAAGGGCAAGATCTTTAGAAAAAACATCTTTATCTCTGCTCAAAGGCGCATCAGCAATGGTCAAGCACAGCTCAAAAACTTTCTATTACGCCATAAAAATGAGAGTGGTATCATCTATGTAAGCTCACGAAAAAAGGCTGAAGAGCTAAGTAGTTTTCTCAACCAAAGTGGCTATAAGTCACTCGCTTACCATGCAGGACTCCCCTCTCATGTTAGAGAGCAAAACTTTAAAGTCTTTGTAAATGACAATGTAAACATTATGGTTGCAACCATTGCATTTGGTATGGGCATAGATAAGAGTGATATTCGATTTGTGGTACATATGTCTTTGCCAAAATCTCAAGAAAACTACTACCAAGAGATAGGAAGAGCGGGTCGTGATGGGGACGATAGCGAAGTGCTCCTCCTCTTTAATGCAGGGGATATAGTCCTTCATAAACGCTTTTTAAATGATATAAATAATGAAGAGTATAAGAGTCACTTAGAGACAAAAATAGATCAAATTTATAAGTACTCTACAAGTGAAGTCTGTTTTCACAAGCAACTCGCCGAGTACTTTGATGATACACTTGATGCCTGTAAAGATAGATGTGACAACTGCCTTAGCAGTGATGACAAACGCCAAGATATCACAAAAGAGGCACAGATGCTTCTCTCTGCTGTCTATAAAACAGAGCAAGGATTTGGGAAAAATTATATTATAGATATTTTAAGAGGCTCAAGTGAACAGAAAATTTTAGCCAATGGTGCAGACAAACTCTCTGTTTATGGCATAGGCTTAACATTGAGTAAAAAAGAGTGGTTTGTCATTGTCGAGCGTCTTCTTGAACTCAAAATCTTACTTCTTGGTGACTTTAGTGTTATGAAACTAAGCCATGAAGCCATAGAAGTTTTAAAATCTCAAAAACTTGTAGATATAAAATCATCACGTTTAGTCATTAATGATAGAGAGAAAAAAGTAAAACAGGCAAAAGAGTTTGACTATGATGAGGAGTTATTTGAACTACTACGAGCTAAGAGGAGTGAACTTGCTTCAGAGATGGGTGTTCCCGCCTACATCATATTTAGTGACAAAACTCTTAAACATTTAGCAAATGATAAACCATCAGATAAGTCTTCAATGCTTGAGGTCAATGGTATAGGAGAGAAGAAGTATGAGCAGTATGGAGAAGAGTTCTTATCCATCATCAACGACTAATCTCGAAGAGAACTCACACTTGGATTACATGCTATCTTATGTGGCATATCTACTACTTTGAAGTTTTCTAGCACTCTAAATGAGGCAATAGTAGCCGTTCTAAAATCCTCTCCACTATTTAGGTAGAGTTTAAAACCATTCTCATAAAGGGCTAAGCGTGTTTTTAATGATATAGAGTATGTTGTTAAAACACTCTCTCTCTTCATAGCAGTAGCTATATCTTTAAAATACTCTTGTGTCCAAAGCATAGGGTTTACGGAGGGAGAAAAAGCATCTTGGTAGACTATGTCAAACTGATTTTCAAATCCCTTTACATACTCACGAGCATCCCCTAAAAAAAGTTCAATATACGTCCGCTCATCCTCATAAACACCATGAGAGCTCAAAGCTAAAATAATCTCTCTATATTTACTAAAAAGCGCAGGGTACTCAAAAAACTCTAAAGACTTTACAAGAGCACAATCAAGTTCTGGTGAGTAAATTTTTAGTTTTTTTTCTGGAAAATTTTCATCTCTATAGAGTAGTGTTGCTAAGGTATTAAACCCAAGCCCATAACAGATATCAAGTATATTTACCTCAGCCTTATTCATCACACTAAATGCAGGAATCACATGCTTTTTTAAAGACTCTTTGAGTGCACCATCTTTTGTAGAGTGATAATGCTCATCATACTCTTTAGAGTAAGCTGTATAGCTACCATCTTCACTCAGTGTTAAAGAGTGTAATGCATCATCAAAGTTATTAGATATCTGTTTCAATAAAACTCACTTTCTCTAAAGCACTACTAAATGCATAAGAATCTTTGATTTATATCATCTGGAGCTGCTACTTCATTCTCTATTTTATTCTCCAAAAGTCTCAAAAAAACACTCCGTGCTATTTCACTGTTATTTGGCTCATAAATCCATCCACAAAGTGTTATTAACATCTCCTGAGTCATTTAATTTAAAAATTATAGTTAGTTAACCTTAAAGAGTTATGATTATAAAAAAGGAACTCTAAAATAGCTATGAAAAGAAAAAAGTTTCTTACACCTTATGGTATCCACTCACCTCCCATGAAAAAAGTATTTCGCTGGAAAATAGGGAATATTTTTAGAGAAAAAAGAGAAAAAGTTTCCGATGATGATTTTGAGCTCAAAATAAACTTTTTAGGAAAAAAAGATCTTCAAAGAGAGGATGACTTTATTATTTGGTTGGGGCATGCTACATTTTATATGCAGCTTGATGGTCTGAAAATTCTTACGGATCCTGTGCTAAAAAACATTATTATGTACCCACGGCTCGCTTCACTCCCCTTAGATATAGAAGCATTAGAACCAGACATAATCCTTATAAGTCATGGTCACTACGACCACTTAGACCTTAGCTCATTAGAAGATCTTGGAATCTATAAGAAAAAAACCAAACTTATAATGCCCTCAAATCTCTCCTCTTACATTAAAAAAGAGGCGAACATCCATGAACTTGCTTGGAATGAATCTACACAAGAGAGAAGTTTAAAAATAACAGCACTTCCAGCATCACACTGGCATAGACGAGGTATCTTTGACTTCAACCATGCACTCTGGTGTAGCTTTGTACTAGAGTCTCAAGGTAAGTCACTCTTTTTTGCAGGAGATACTGCATTTGACAAGCATTTCGAGGCAATAGCTAAAGAGTTTAGTATAGATTTAGCACTTATGCCCATTGGTGCCTACCTACCTCGAGAAGTAATGAAAGACAACCATATAGATCCCCAAGAAGCAGTTCGTGCAACAGAAATACTCAAAGCTAAAAGAATGATTCCTTATCACTATGGGACTTTTAAACTCTCAGATGAACCCATAGGGGAACCACACTCATGGATAAGCAGACTTGCACAGAGTAGTTCGATGAAGATAGATATTTTAGAGCTCGGTGAAATATCTAAAATTTAAGTACAAACTCACTCCCTACCTCTAGTTCTGAGCGAACACTCAGATCTATACCGTACACATCACAAATCTGCTTTACAATGCTCAACCCAACACCAAAACCACCCGCAATGTGTGACTCACGACTGTAGAGTTGAAATATTGCATCCAGTTTATCTTCCGCTATGCCAACACCCTCATCTACTCTTTTTTAAAAGAAAAACACTCACAAACAACTTGAACATGAAAATACTGGAATGATGGGACAGTTTGAGGTTTATATGTTACACACATGTCAAGATGAGTAAAACAGATATCTGCTTCTATATCTGCATTAAAAAAGAGTAACTTCCTTCTATTTGTGAAAATTGCACTATGACAACAGAGAAAAGGAGGAGTTTTTGCTTATTATCATAAAGAATTTATCATGGATGTAGGTGCAAAAGGTTCAATGCAACAGATGCAGCAACTGACAGTACATCCTCAGCTGCTTATGCATAAGCGATTACAAACTTCATAATCAACTCACACTATCCTTTTTCTATCCAATGATGAAAAGGGGTAATGTCCCATATTACAATAATGCTATACTTCTCTAAAAAAAGAGAAGTGCTAATGACAAAACTCATCACAACCCTTAGTGAAAAAACATCATGCAAACCAGAACATATTAAAAATATACTCAAACTCTTAGATGAGGGTGCTACTATTCCTTTTATTGCAAGATATAGAAAAGAGATGAGTGGTGGTGCTACGGATGAAACACTTCGTGATTTTGAGACTATCTATCTTAGTAGTAAAAAACTTTTAGAGAGAAAAGAGGAGATTAGTCGGCTTATTGCTGAGAGAGCCAAGCTTACAGAAACACTTATAAAGAGCATAGAAGATGCTCAAACATTAAGAGTTTTAGAAGATATTTACCGACCCTTTAAAGAGAAAAAATCCTCTCGTGCTACTACCGCCATAGCACAAGGTCTTACCCCTTTAGCAAATATGCTACAGAGTGCTAGACTTACTTTAAATGAGTTTAGCGCTGAGGCAAAAAAGTTTGTAAAAAAAGAGTTACACTCAGTTGATGAGGCAATCAAGGGTGCTCAAGACATCTTAGCTGAGAGATATGCTGAAAACCCCAAAGAGAGGGAAGCCATTCGAAACTCTATGCTCCGTTTTGGTAATTTAGAGACTAAAAAAAGCAAAACATTTAAAGAGAATGGTACTTTTAAAAATCTTGCCCCTAAGAGTGAAAAAATTGCTTATATCCCTTCACATCGCTATCTAGCAATTATGCGTGGTGTCAAAGAGAAAGAACTCTCTGTCAAAATAAGCATTGACAGACAAAGAGTAGAAGAAAATATACTACAGTATAAAATCCCCCGTAATGCTTCTAGTTCGAAAGAGTTACTCTTTGAAGCATATAAAGATGGCTTAAAAAGATTACTGCTTCCTTCTATAGAAAGAGAGGTTCAGAGTGAACTAAAAGAGAGAGCAGACAAGGCTGCTATCTCTGTTTTTGGGAAAAATTTAGGGCAACTACTTATGACACCACCTGTAAGTAAAATGGTACTTCTTGGTGTTGATCCTGCCTTTGTGAGTGGCTGTAAACTTGCCGTTATTGATGATAATGGGAACTACTTAGAGTCTGATGTTATCTATCCAACTGCACCAAAAAAAGATTATGAGGGGGCTAAGAGAAAAGTTTTAGCACTTGCAAAAAAATATGCTATCAGAGGTGTTGCCATTGGGAATGGAACAGCATCAAGAGAGACTCAAGAGTTTTTTGCACAACTAAATGAATCTCTTAAAGAGAAACTCAACTATACTGTAGTCTCAGAAGCAGGAGCCTCTGTATACTCAGCATCAAAACTTGCACAAGAGGAGTACCCTCATTTAGATGTTACTATAAGAGGTGCTATCTCCATAGCACAAAGACTACGCGATCCTATGGCTGCACTTGTTAAAATTGACCCAAAGTCATTAGGTATTGGACAGTACCAACATGATGTTGACCAAAAACTACTCAAAAAAAGTTTAGATGATGTTACCTCTGACTTAGTAAATCGTGTCGGAGTAGATATTAACTCAGCATCCGCTTCTTTGCTCTCACATGTTGCAGGAATAGGAATGAAAATAGCACAAAACATCATTCAATATAGAGATAAAAATGGTAACTTCACCACAAAATCGGAGCTCCTTAAAGTAAAAGGTTTAGGGAAAAAAGCCTATGAACAAGCTGCTGGATTTATACGAATAAAGAATGGTAAAAATATCTTTGACAACAGTGGCATCCATCCTGAGAGTTATTCTGTAGCAAAAGAACTCAATACTTTAGAGTTAAGCACTCTCAATATAAAAGAGAAAGCTAAAGAACTTGGTGTTGGAGAGATCACACTTACAGATATAATACATGAGTTACAAAAACCTGGTTTTGATCCAAGAGAGGAGCTCCCTGCCATTCCTTTTAAAGCAGATCTTACTGATATAAAAATGTTAAAAGAGGGAAATTTTGTCTCAGGAGTAGTACGAAATATAGCTGACTTTGGTGCCTTTGTAGATGTTGGACTTAAAAATGATGGCATGATTCATATCTCCAAAATGAGTACTAAACGAATAAAACACCCCTTAGAGGTTCTCTCACTTAACCAATACCTTCCACAGATAGAAGTAGTCTCTATTGACCATGAGAAAGGAAAAATAGGACTTAGTTTAATCTAAGTAAAAATAAACTTAGTTATATGACCAGCTATTTTTTTTATGGCTCTTTTAGGTGTAATTTAGTTAGAATTTTTTAAAATAAAGGTTTTTTATGGAATATATAATACTTTTTACAACTGCACTCTTTGATCTCAGCAATGCTATGGCTCCTTACATCTTATTTGGGCTTATTTTTGCAGGATTTTTACATGAGCTAGTCCCTGATACTATTGTTAAAAATCATCTTGGAAAAGATTCTGTCTGGTCGGTTATAAAAGCGACTATTTTTGGCATACCTCTTCCTGTATGCTCTTGTGGAGTTATACCTCTTGCGACGAGTATTAAAAAAAGCGGTGCAAGTAGTGGTTCTACACTTTCATTTCTTATATCTACTCCTATTACAGGGGTTGATAGCATCTTAGCGACATATGGAATGTTTGGTTGGGCTTTTACTATTTATAGGGTTATTACTTCTATGATTATTTCTATAATTGCTGGAATTTTGGCTAACTTTTATGCTGAAAAAAAAGAAGAGAAGCCGAAGTCTATGTTTAGCATAACAAAACCATCTACACCACAAGGAGCTATGAGTTTCTCTGCTACTCAAATGCCACAAAATAGTAGAGAAGAGGAGAATTGTGAAAGTGAAAGTTGTTGCTCTCCTCTTACTCATGAGAAAAAAACTTTTCTAAGTGTGAGTAAAAATGCTTTTACTTATGCCTTTGGTACACTTCTAAGCGATATTGCCTCACCCCTTTTAGTAGGTCTACTTCTAGGAGCACTCATAACAGTAGCTATTCCAAATAACCTCAGTGAGATTCTTTTAGAGTACTCATGGCTCTCATATATTATAGTCATTACTATTGCTGTGCCTATGTATGTATGTGCAACAGCTTCACTTCCCATAGCTGCTGGACTTATGCTTGCAGGTGTGAGTCCTGGTGCTGCATTTGTGTTTCTCAGTGCAGGACCCGCTACAAATACTGTAACTATTGGTGTTGTAAAAAAAATGTTAGGAACAAGAACACTCTATATCTACCTTGGCACAATCATCATCGGTTCAGTTCTTTTTGGATTTGGACTTGACTATATTTTAAGTGGAGTGGATGTGAAAGAGTTAGTACACCTGCATGAAAAAGCAACTTTTTTAGCAATTGCTTCGAGTATTGTACTCTGGATTTTTGTTCTTTACTATATGCTAAAACCCTACTTTACAAAGAAAGAGAGTTGTGAGAACGGAAGCTGTTGCTCTTCTTAGGGTATAATTAGTTTATAAGTAAAAAAGATAGAATAAAAGAAGATATTGCCATCTTACGAGATGAGTATAAAAACTACTTTATTGTTATAATGACTATATTAACAGGAAGTTTTACGACTTTTTATCAAGTGATGATGGGAGATGTTCCTTTTTTTGTTCTACTAATTGCTACAAGTGGTCTTATATTAGCAGTTTTTGTAGCACTCTTTTTTAAAAGGAAAAGATTAAAAATTGATGAAAATTTAGCACTTCTGACTTAATGAAAAAAACGGGGGTCCGAAACCTTCAGTTTAATTCGGTAGTATGGGGCTTAAAAAGGATTATTTTACATATGAGTGTAAAAAAATGCTAAATATTGCCCAAACTGTGAGAAGAATAACACTAAAAAGATAGGAATTAGAAGAGGGGTTCAACGGTATCAATGCAATGATTGTAAAAAGAAATTCCAGTCTAAAAGAAGACCAAATAAGTTACCAGAAGTAATCTTCAAAAAATATATTCTAACAAAAAAAGTACCCCAAGAGTATTTCCTCACTTCGTTCACGGCACTATCAATAGGTATTTAACTAGAAATCCCAAATTAGATATTGCCATAGATCTCCAAAAAATCATGAGGAACCTAACAACTACTACTGAAGAAAAATTTACTTTAAAACTAGATATATGGTATGAAAAGTACAAAGATATTTTACTTGCTAAATCCATAAATCCAACTACAAAAAAATCCTCTTACACTCATCAAAAAATTGTATCTGCATATCGAAGTATCAGGAGAAATATACCTTACTTATTTACATATAAAAAGTATGATTTAGACCCCCGTTTTTTTCATTAAGTCGAAAATTCAGACTCTCTCTAAGAAGTAATTTTACACTTTAATGCTACACTAATTTTTTAAAAGTTCTTCAGGAGATATGTTTGATAAAGAGTGCAAAAGCCTATGTTAGTACAAATACTTTAGTAGTTATGGGGATCTTTTTTGGTGCTCTTTTTGGAATCTATTTTCCAGAGTATGCACTTGAACAGAAAATCATTGGTACCATGTTTATTTCCCTCCTTAAGATGCTTGTTGTTCCTCTTGTTTTTGCTAGTATTTATGTTGCTATCTTAGGTTTGGGCTCAGTAGAGATGCTTAAGAACATAGGTATTCGTACCATTGGTCTCTACCTTTTAACAACTGCACTAGCCGTTATGACAGCCATTATAGTTATGAATATTTTTCCCATTGGAGAGGTAACGAGTGCTGCAAATCTCTCCTATGAAAAAGCCGCGAGTATAGCCCCTTTTTCACTTGAAAAGATGATTTTGAGTTTCATCCCTACGAATGTTTTCTCTTCACTCTCCCGTGGTGACATGATGCCTATTATTCTTTTCGCTATCATCTTTGGTGTGGCATCTCTGCATCTTGAGCAAAAGCAACAGGAGATTATGGTTGGTTTTTTTGATGCTGTGAGTGCTGCCATGTTACAGATAGCAGAGTGGATCATTTTACTCACACCACTTGGCGTTTTCTCTCTTATCTCTTATGTTATTGCTGAACAGGGTTACGAAGTTGTTTTAGGACTTTGGAAATACATACTCGTAGTCCTTGGTGTCATTCTCTTTCATGCACTCATAACACTGCCTACTGTTTTAGCCCTCTTTGGTCGGGTCAATCCTTTTAAATACCTCCTCAGTGTAAAAGAGGCTCCTATTATGGCATTTTCCACTGCCTCTTCTGCAGGAACACTGCCCGTATCTATGCGAGTGAGTCAAGAAAAAGGTGGGGTGGATTCTAAAACAGCCTCCTTTGTACTCCCTCTAGGAGCAACTGTCTCCATGGATGGAACTGCAGCATATCTTACAGTAGCAGTCCTC
>Ga0256838_1000828_pt1 | contig 16396 bp, 15 predicted proteins | sample 4571419metaG_FD_185978 | JGI IMG/M metagenome (GOLD analysis project Ga0256838, IMG submission 185978) | Hydrothermal vent microbial communities from Guaymas Basin, Mexico - 4571-419 | ecosystem: Environmental > Aquatic > Marine > Hydrothermal vents | place: Mexico: Guaymas Basin | collected...
AGGCCTATGACGAGTACCTTCTTCGTCCGCTCCATTCCCTCCTTAACTTTCCTTTCAAACTCCATTCTCCTCACCTCAGGTACTCCTCGATTATTGCGAGCACATCCTCGATTTTATCCCTCTCACAGACGCAGCCGAGGACTTCCCTCTTGCCGCCGGCGTTGGTTCCGAGAGCCCTAACGCGCTCGATGACCTCGGTCATGTTTATCCTCTCGGCTTCTTTTCCTGAAATTCTAAAGTACACCTGCGCCTTCCCGTGGAAGTTCCCGTTGACCACGACCGCGCCCCTGTAACCGAGCTCCCAGACGAGCTTCCTCGCGACCTTGGAGATTATGTTGAAGGGGCTCTCAAAGTGAACGATGGCAAAGCCGTTCCTCTCCCCGGCGTTTGAAACCGCCCCCTCAATGGCGTCCCTTATTGCCTCGGCCTTCTTCACCCACGGCTCGTACTCAAGGAGCTCCTTAAGGGGATGGCTCAGGAGCACCCCAACGGCTTCCTCGACGGCCTCCCGATCCACCGCGATGTAGTTGGAGTCTATGAGCTCGACGAGCCTCAGCGCTTCCTCCCGCGAGATTCCCCCTTTCCCCAGGAGTTCTCTGACCCTCTCCAGCCCAAAGGCCTTCTCGCCTATGTCCCCAACGACGCCGAGGGCGCTCCAGGCGTTCCATATTCCGAAGTGCTCCGAGACGACGAGGGAGTTGGCCGGCCAGTACTCCCCTTCCAGCGACGGGTTCACCTGCTCCACGAGCGGGTTCTTTATCCTCGGCTGGGTGTGATGGTCTATGAAGAGCGTCGGAACCCTGACCTTTTCGACTTCGTTGGGCACGTTGAAGTCGAGGACGTAGAGCCTCTCTGCCTTTTCGATAGCGCCCCATATCCGCTCGTCAAACCTGAACTCGCCTATAGGCGCCGTCATGTTGGTGAACTCTTCCAACTTAAGGGCCCTCACGAGAAGCGCCGCTGAGGTTATCCCGTCGGTGTCCCAGTGGTGGACGATTAGGTTCACCTAACTCACCCCGTAAAAATAATGGAAAGTCACTCCACGAAGGGATTCTCGAAGCTCCGGATGACCTCATAAACCTCCGGCCTCATCATGTACTCCGGCGGCTGCTCCCCGGCCATTATCATCTTCCTGAGCTTGGTTCCGCTTATGTGGACGTGGAACTCCTCGCCGTGCGGGCATATCTTGGCGTTGACCATGCCGCCGCACTTTTTGCAGTAGAAGGCCTCCCTGATGAACATCGGGGTTATGCCGAGGTCCGGGAAGTTGTCGAAGGTGTCCCAGGCTTCGTAGGGGCCGTAGTAGTCGCCAACGCCCGCGTGGTCGCGGCCGACGATGAAGTGCGTCGCACCGAAGTTCTTCCTCATTATCGCGTGGTGGACGGCCTCCCTCGGTCCGGCGTAGCGCATTTCGTAGCGGACCGTTGCGAGGGTCGCGGCGTTCTTCGGGTAGTAGTGCTTGAACAGGGCCTCGTAGGCCTTGATTATGACCTCGTCCTTGTAATCGCCTTTCTTCTTCCTTCCGAGGACCGGGTTGATGAAGAGGCCGTCGACGAAGGTTAAAGCGGCCTTCTGAACGTACTCGTGGCCGACGTGGGGGGCGTTTCTCGTCTGGAACGCGACTATGGTTCTCCACCCGCGCTCCTTGAAGAGAACCCTTGTTTCAACCGGCCTGAGGGTGTACTTGGCGAAGGGGTTCGGGAGCTCGTTGAGGAGTTCAATCTCGCCGCCGACGAGGTAGTCGCCCATGCTTAGAACTTTGGCCACTCCCGGATGGGCAGGGTCGTCGGTCTTGAAGACCTTGGTGGAGAACTCCCTTTTGTCGTAGGTGTATATCTCCTCCACGTGCATCCTGGCTATGGGGAGGCCGTCGTGGTAGAGGAGAACCGCATCGCCCTCGTCGAAGTTCGGCTCCTTTACGTCGAGCACTATCGGGATCGTCCAGGGGGTGTCGTCGCTCAGGCGCATGTGATCTAGGACGCTCTGGAAGTCGTCGCTCGTGAGGAAGCCCTTGAGGGGTGAGTAGACGCCGTGGGCGATGTTCTCGAGGTCTATCGCCCTCCCGTGATCAATATCGACCCGCGGGTACTCCCTCTGCTCCCCCAGAATCCTCTCACGTGTTCTGTCTGCCACGATCCTCCTGATGAGTTTGCCGCCGTGGGGCTTGGATACCATCGTTATCACCTAAAAACGAAATCAGTCGAGGTAGCCGAGGGCGCGGAGCCTCTCCTTGACCTTCTCTTCCTCCTCCTCGGTGAAGACCTCTTCCTTCTCCTCCTCTTCGAGGCTCGCCAGAACCTCGCGGAGGACGTATGTGACGTAGTCGGAAACCGAAGTGAAGCCTGTTCCCTCTATTCTGGCCTTAATCTTGTCGTAGAGGGGCTTCGGTATGGAAACTGTGGTGTACTTCTTCTCCTCGACCATCTCAAACACCTCCGGCTTTAATGATATTTAATGACATTTAATTAAGCGGCGCTTCTGATATTTAAGGATTTCCATTCTCCGTGGGAATGCGGGGCGTGCTTAACCCCCTTTGGAAACCGTTTTAAGCATCCATGAGAATCCCAGGACGCGATGATGAGTGATGGGCGAACCGACCGGTGAGGAAGGAAAGGTGATCGCTGAGCACTCACTCCCTATCTTTGGTGATTTTTGGAATCTCCTCAAGTGAGCTTAATAGAACTATCCCCTCTCCACTGCACGCTTCTGCAAAGTCACTGTCGAAGGAAATGAGGTACGTGACTCCGTAGAACTTGCAAGTTGCTAAGATAAGGGCATCGTTTGGTAGCAGGCCGTACTTCGCCATATATTCCACGGCGAGCATTTCTATGCTTCGGTTTATCTCAAGTTCCCTGAAAATTTCAAAGAATTTCACAAAATCCTCAAGTTCAGTTCGATGAGCCATGATGAGCTTGGGTTTGTGTTTGAGGGTGTACGGTCTTTCTCCAGTTAGTGCCCTTAGATACACCATCAGCGATTCGCTGAAAACTATACTGTTCGAATACAGCACGTCAAACTTCTCTCGTACCTCTAAAATATCAAGATTGCCCTCTAAGTGTTCTAAAATCACGTTGGTGTCAACAAAAGCGCTTAGACTGTCCATTCGTCCTCTACCTCTCTGAGGACTTTCCTGAGGTCAATTCCTTTAAATCTCCCGTGAAGTCTCTTGGCCACGTATTCAATTTCTATTTCCCTCTCGACGATTCGTTTTACCCTCGTCATGTCAATACTCCTGAGAATCTCGTCAGGAACGTTGAGCTCGACCATTATCTTTCCCATCTTCGTCACCACACAAGATTTGGGGCTTGCCATAAATAACGTTTTTGTCTTTCGATTGGATACCGTCCGTTGATTAATTTTTTAAGGCCCATCTCTAACCTTTTCTGGGATGATGACTTCAGCCTTGCCTGAGGCTCGTGATGATGGAGTGACGGACTGACCGCCCGTTTACAGTCTTTTTTCGACTAACTTAATAAAATTGGAAAACCTAATAAAATCCGCCGCCCGGGTCTTTATGGGACTGCGGGCTCATCACGGTGGTACCATGGAGGAGGTGTACAGGCCCATCTGGGTCAATATCATCGGCAACGTTCTCCTTTCCCTGCTCAAGCTAGCCGTGGGCTTCATGTATTCCAGCATCGCCCTGATATCCGACGGCGTTCACTCTCTGAGCGACGTGGTAACGAGTGTCATAGGCTACGCGGGGATAAGGATTTCCTCCAAGCCCCCCGACAGGAGCCACCCTTTCGGCCACTCTCGCTTTGAGCCCCTGGTGGCCTTCCTGATTGGAGAAGCGCTTATAATAGTGGCGTACGAGATAGGCCGCGATGCGGTTTACAGGATAGTTGCGGGTGGGGCCATAGAGGTCAACTCCCTCATGCTCGGCGTCACCCTTCTTTCGCTTCTCTTCAAGGAGGCCATGTTCCGCTACTCCATCCACGTGGGCAGAAAGCTGGACAGCCAGATACTCATAGCGGATGCATACCACCACAGAAGCGACGCGCTGAGCAGCCTGGCCGTTCTGATTGGCCTCGGGGCGCAGAGGCTCGGCTTCGAGTACGGCGACGCCCTTGCCGGCCTCGTGGTGGCCCTCTTCCTGGTGAAGGTCTCCCTCGAGATAGTCCTCGAGAACGTGGGCTACCTGACAGGAAAAGCCCCTCCCTTCGAGGTCTGCGAGGAGATAAAGAACCGCGCTCTGGGTGTCCCAAACGTCCTCGGCGTCCACGATTTGAGGGCGCACTACGTTGGGAGCAGGCTCCACGTCGAGCTACACATCGAGGTTCCCCCCGAGCTCTCTCTCAAGGAGGCCCACGACGCCAGCGAGGAGGTGAAGAGGCGCATAGAAGAAATGCCCGAGGTTGAGCGGGCTTTCGTGCACGTGGATATAAAGGGGGTTACGGAGTAGGGTTTTTGACGTTTTCAAAGTCATTCAAATCAAAAACCAGATAGCCCATTTCTCTGAGGTCATCTTTTCCTGTGATGTTCTTCGCAATGATGCCATAGTACCGTCTTTCCTTCAGTTTTACTTTTTCGCTTTTTTCCTCGAGTTTCCTGAGAACTTTCAGAGCATCCTGCCTGGAGAGATCCTTCCACTTTGCTTCAAAGAAACCAGCATCGCCTCCCAGGCTGTTCACCGCGACTAGGTCTATCTCCTCCTGCTTGTCCCACCATCTTCCGACCTTGGTGAACCTGAACGGCAATTTTCTCTCCGAGTTTAATTTGATGAGGAACTCCTTTGCCACCAGCTCAAACACCTCACCGAGATACCTGTTAAAGTCTTCCCCGAAATCCTCGAAATGTATTGCTCCTATTTCTATGTCGTCGCGGTAGGGGTAAACAAAACGGAGCCAGAAGCGGTAGTAGAAGTCCTTGACCCTGTAAACACCGAATCTTTTCCGTTCTCTTACCGTCACGGGAAACTCCTTGTAAATCAGATCAAGGGTTTCGAGGGTCTTCAGGTACTTTGGAAGGTTCGTGACCGCTACTCGAGCCTCGTTGGCGATTTCTGTCAGTTTGGTTTTGCCCTCGTTTATGGATTTTAGGATATTGAGATATGTAATCGGCTCCCTCAGTTCGTCCTTTAGGAGCCTCTCTGCGTCCTCATAGAGGACGTTGACCTTGTTATAGAAGTTGCGCTCAATGTTTTCCTCGACGCTTAGTGTGTCGTCAAAGTACTGGAGATATGCAGGGATGCCGTCTATCGCCCCGTACACCTTGACCAGCTCTTCCCAGGAATAGCGGGGAAATGCTTCCTTCAGGTGAAAGAACTCCAGCGTTGAGAGTTTAATCTGAGCCGTTCTCCTTCCGTAAAGCGGGTTTTTGTAGCTCATTAGGCTCTCCATCGTTGATATTGAGGAGCCAAGGAGGATCAGCATGATTTTTGAATCTTTAAGAACCTCACCCCAGATGTACTGGAAGGTTGAAGGTATGGACTTATCTTCCTCGACCCAGTACGGAAACTCGTCTATCACAAAGACGAGCTTTCCGAAGGATTTCACTTCCTCAAAGAAATCCTCAAGGTTTTCAGCTTCAATGAAAACGTTGAACTTCCTGTTGAAGCCTGTGATGAGGCGTCTAAGCTCAAGTTCCATCGGCTCTTTTCTGGCGAGGAAGTAGAATGCTTTTTTGTCATTTATGAACTGCTTAACGAGCTCGGTTTTTCCAATGCGTCTTCTTCCATAGATGAGAATAAAATGTGCTCGCTCCTCATTGTACAACTCATCGAGGGCTTTCAGCTCGTCCTTCCGGTCGATGAATTTTAATATCATGATATTTAATATTGTGTTATTAATTTAAACCTTTCGCACAATCTCTCTTAAATCCTTTAAAAACTCCTCAAGGTGCTCCTTCTTCACGTGGGGCATCATGACGATTCTAATGTAGCCCCTGTGGGCGCTTATCCCCCAGCCGCGATCCTTGAGCTCCTCCTCGACCCTCTCCAGCTCCTCTGCCCCGAAGGAGACTATGTTCAAAACGGGCTCGCGGATGAGGTAAACATTGGGTATTTTCTTCAGCTCCGCCGCAAACCACCTGCTCAGCTCCATCGCCCGTTTAACGACGTCTTTGTACCCCTCGAAGCCGAGGTGCTTTATCATTGCCCAGACGGCTAAAGCGCTCGCACCTGGCCTCGTCCCGGTTATGGTGGCCTGCCATATCTTGCCCCCCGCCAGATACGGCGCCAGGATGCTTATCGCCTCCAGGTACTTCTTCTCGCGGAAGATTATTCCCCCCGCGGGGATGGGCACCATCCCCATCTTGTGGGGGTCTATGGTTATGCTCTTGACGCCCTTGAGCCGGAAGTCGAAGTCTGGTATATTGTAGCCGAGCTCTTTTGCAAAGGGTATCACGAAGCCGCCGAAGGCCGCATCCACGTGAAGGGGAAGGCCGTAGTCCAGGGCCAGGTCGCTCAAGGCGGGTATATCGTCGACGACGCCCAGCCCGGTCGTCCCGGCGATGCCGACTATCCCTATCGTGTCCTCGGTGATTTTGCTTTCCACGTCCCTCACATCGACGGAATAGTCCTCCCTCAGCTTCGCCCAGACGAGCTTCACCCCGAGCATCTCGCTTGCCTTGAGGAATGAGAAGTGTGCGCTCTCGGGGAGAATCAGCTCGGGGTTTTCAACCCCCGCCAAATTCCTGAAAGCCCTCACCGCCAGAATGTTTGCCTCGGTTCCGCCCGAGACGATGTGTCCGTAGCCCTTCTCGAGCCCGAGGAGGTTCGAGAGCATTTCGACTGCTTCCATCTCGACCCTCTGACTCCCGACGTGAAGCCCCGGGTCCCCGAGGTTCCGGTCTATGTAGCGCCCGACGATTTTGACCGCAAAGGGATGGGGGTATGTGCACATGCTCCCCAGGATCCTGCCCGAGTCGAACGTCAGGTCTTCAGCAGTCTTCCTCTCCAGCTCCTCAAGAACTTCCTCCTCGCTCGCGCCCTTCCTCGGGAACATTCTCTCACCAGCCTGAACCTACTCCCCCGGGGTGAATTTAAGCCTTTGCCCTCTTTATGTACTCCTTGAAGAACACCGGCGTCGTCAGTGCCGTGAGCATCGAGACCGCTATGACGCTGGCGAAGAGAACCTGGTCTATCAAGCCTGCGTTGAGGCCGAAGGTCAGTATGGCCAGCTCAAGGCTTCCCCTGCCCCCCATCCCGATGCCTATCAGCGCCGAATCGCTCCAGCTGAGGCCGAAGAGCTTCGCACCCAGCCCGCAGCCGAGGAGCTTCCCGAGGACGGCCGCGAGGTAGAGCGCCCCTATCAGGGCCAAACTGATGTCCCTAATCGGTGGGTTGAACATCAGGCCCACGTAGATGAAGAAGAGCGGTATGAAGAACTCCGTGAGGACGACCTGGAGGTCCTCTATCAGCTCGTTGAGCTTTATCCTGGTCACGACGAGCGGATCCTTCCTCTCGCGGAGCCTGCTTATCGTCAGTCCGGCAAGGTAGGCGCCTATTATCTGGTTGAGCCCCACCCACTGGGCTATTATCGCGAGGGTGAAGGTGAGTATCAGGGTGAAGGTGAAGAAGACGTTGAGGTTCCTCACGATGGAGTAGAACCATCTGGCCCTCTTGAAGACGTACTCCGAGATGAGGAGTGTTATGGCTATGAAGGCGAATATCTTGACGGTTAGGACTCCGAAGGCAGCCGCGTCAAGACTGCCCCCTGCCATGGCCGTGATTATTCCTATGAGGTAGACTGCCATTATGTCGTCGGCGAAGGCCGCTCCCATTAGGATGGACGAGACCACCCTCTTGACGCGCTCCTTGACGAGGACGCCGCTGGTTACCTCTATGGCCGTGTTTCCGAGGGTTATTCCGATGAATATCGCCGCGGTGGTGCCCTTTCCAAAGAACTCCACGGTGAGGAAGCCGAGGGCGAAGGAGAAGGCCACCCCAAGGGCGGCAACGACAATCGCCTTCTTGGTGTTCTGGGCTATCGCCGAGAAGTTGCTCGTGAGGCCCATGTAGAGCATCATCATTATGAGGCCGAACTCGGCGAGAACCTTGAGCTCCTCCGTCGGCTCTATCACGTCGAGGACGAAGGGTCCCAGGAGTATTCCGGTTAAAACATGGGCTATTATTGGGTGTATTTCGACCCTCTCGAAGAGCCACTCTATCGTCTTCGCCGTAACGAGGAGAATCGCCAGCGCCGCGAGGAAGTCCACGTCAGTCCCCCCTTGAGAGAAGCGCCGCTATTATCCAGAGCGCCATCAGGACTATCGCCAGAACCATCGCCATCCCTGCCGCTCCCCTGCTCGTCCCGAAGACTATCGGTATCGGGCCTATCATTATCACCCCGCCGCCTTCCACGTCGGTCTCTCCCCCGATGGCGGAAACGAGTGTCCCGATGAAAACTAACAGGAAGCCGATGAATATAAGCGCCATCCCGCTCAGTATCAGCGTTTTCCCATCCATACGGTATGGGCTTCCCTTCCACCTTTTAAAACTTAGCGCCGAACCCAAAGGGTTAAAACGCCCGGAGGGGATTCTTCAACATGCTTGTGCTCGTTGACCTCGACGACACTCTCTGCAACACCTGGGAGGCCGCCAGGTACAGCGTTCTCCGCCTGATACCCTATCTGCTCAGACGGAGGAAGTTCAAGGCGTTCTTCTACATAATTACTGCCCGCTACCGGGAGCTGGAGCAGTCGAGGGAATTCCACACTCTGGATTTCGATAAGCTCGTCGAGAGGGTGATGGGCAAGGTCTACGCAAAAATCAGCCCGGACGAGCTGGACGAGATAACGGAACTGGTTGATAGGGTGTTCTTCTCCAATCTGAAGCTTTATCCCGATGCCATCCCCTTCCTGAAGGGACTCAAGGCAATGGGGGCGAAGCTCGTTCTCGTAACGGACTCCTCGACCAAGTGGCAGAGGAAGAAGCTCGAGTACCTTGGCATAAAGGACTACTTTGACGCCCTCATAATAAGCGGCGAGACCGGCCACAGCAAGCTCGAACCCCACAACTTCCGCCTCGCGAAGCACCTGTTCCCGGACGACGAGGTCTACATGGTAGGGGACAGGGACGAGACTGACATGCGCGGCGGGAAGGATATAGGCGCGACGACGATACTCGTCCAGAGGGGCTACTTCAGGGGAAGACTCGCGAAGCACGCGGACTACGTGGTCAAAGACCTCGTTGAGGCCCTGGAGGTGATAAGGCGTGAGCATGAAAAGCGAGCTGAAGCGTAAGTCCCTCCACCTCACTGGCCTGAGCGTTCCCCTCTCCTACTACCTCTTTGGGAGGGAGCTGACCCTCACCTTCATAGGCATAGCCTTCTTCGTCTTCGTCATCCTCGAGCCCTTCAGGATAATAGAGGAGCTGAGGGACAACATAAAGAGGAGGCTTAGGATTTACGTCGATGAGGACGTCATGGGCAGGGTGGAGGTTTTGGAGAAGCAGATAGACGAGATAACCCGCTCCCACGAGCGCTACCGCGTCGCGGCGCACATCTACTTCGCGGCAGCGTCCTTCATAGTCGTCTACTTCTTCCCGATGGAGGTGGCCGTTGGCGCCATAACGGTCGCAACCGTCGGCGATGCCCTGGCTGCCATAGTGGGCAAGTCCTTCGGCAGGCACCGCTTCTCCAACGGGAAGAGCCTCGAGGGTAGTTTGGCCTACTTCCTCTCCGGTGTGGCAATACTCTGGCCCCTCGTCGGCCTCCCCCTTGCCGTCATCGGCTCCCTGGCCGGGACCGTAGCCGAGTTCTACAACCTCCCGCCGGACGACAACTTCTCGAACCAGCTGGCGATAGCCATAGTCATATACCTCACCGACGTTCTACTCCTGTAATCCTGTGTTCTCCCCTCGTTTTCTCAGACTGGGCGCTCAGAAAAGAGGGAATGGAATAAAACGAGAAAAGCGGGGCGGTCACTCTATCGTGACCGTCGCGAACTCGGCGAAGGTGTCGACGTCGCCCCACTCCTGTCCGGGGTCGGTGTCCTTAACGGCATCCTGGAGCGGCAGGCTGTCGACGGCGGAATCGCCGGCACCCTGTCCGGTCACGTAGGCGACGAGGCTTATCTCGGCAGGCTTTCCACCGAGGGCCTTCCACGGAATCGCTATCTCGAGCGTCTGCAGTCCGTTCTCCGAGCCGCCGGTGTAGGCGTAGAAGCCGACCCACTTGAGGTCCTCGTACTTCCAGCTTCCGTCGTTCCAGAGCATGAACTGGGCGCTGGTTATGTTGCTGGTCCCCTGGTCTCCGAAGAACTCCCCGTTCCAGAAGAAGTAGAGCTGGGCATCCACTCCCCTCTCGAAGTTGACCTTCCTGGCCCAGCTGTCCTGGCCGGTGGTGTAGCCGCCGTCCTTGTAGTCGAGGGATATGCCGTAGGCGACCCTCCAGGAGGCCTTGTTCTCGGTGGTTATCGCTATGTAGAGGAACTGGTCGTCGTAGTCGACGTAGAGGGCCTTGAGGTTCGCTCCGTCCTGGCCGTAGCCGGTCTCATCTACCGCCACCGGCTCGACGCTCCAGTCGTCGAGGTTGCCGTCTATGGTCTTGGTGAGGTTCTTGGCGAGCTCCTCCATGTACTTCTCCCTCTCCAGCTCGCCGCTCTGGGCCTTCTCGAGCATGGCCTCCATCTCGCTGACTACCTTCTTGAGGCCGGTGTAGGCGCGGTATATCTTGAGCGAGGCGCCGAAGGCGTAGTTCGGGCTGTCTATGAGCTCCTTACCCTCGTTGTAGAGCCTTAGGAGGTCCATGACCTCGTTCTCGAGCTCGCCGAGCCTCTTCATCATGTCGTCGGTGAGGGGCATGTTCCTGAGCTGGCTGTCCAGCTCGGTGTACCTGGCGTAGTCCTTCTCGAAGTGCCTGACGCCGTAGTACCTGTTGTGAACCACGAAGGCGTTCTGGAAGGCCATGAGCCTCTGGAGCTTGACGGTGGTTATGCTCGCGCCCTCAACCACGTTGTCCATCTTTATCGTGACGTAGTAGTCCGGGATGTTGTCGGCGAGCTCCTTCACGGTGGTCGGCTCCATCGTGAGGGTGTCGACTATGTCGCTTATTCCATCGTTGGCGAAGTCGTTTCCGAAGTTCCAGACGCCCTCGCCGTAGCTGAAGCCGGTGGCGACCTGGAACCTGAAGCTCTTGGCGCCCTCGAAGACGCTCAGCGGGACCCTCACCTCGATGGTGTTCCTGGAGAGGTCGACTCCGACGAGGGCACCGCTGACGACGGTTATGTTCCCGTCGGGCTTAACGAAGTAGAGCAACGAGAGCTTGCTGTTGTCGGCCGGGGCGGTCGCCTTGGTCTGGCCGGTGTACTGGTTCCCGGCGAGGTTGATGGCCATCTGTACGTCCCACTTGAGCGGTGTTCTCGTGTCCATCTCGCCCGCAAACCAGTCGGCGCCGCCGTCCTTGTAGTCTATCGGGACGGCTACGAAGGTAGCTCCGTTGTCGCCTATCTTTATGTTGCCCATGTCGGCGAACTTGAAGAGGAAGTAGACGTAGCGGTCGTCCTTGGTGACGCCGACCTCGGTCAGGTCTGCGTGGGATGAGGTCCCTCCCGGCAGATACGGGTCCTTCTCGGTCCTCTGGTCCCCAACGGGGTCGCTCCAGATGAAGTAGCCGTTCTGGACGGTGTAGGAGTTGGGGGTTACGTTGACCGCTATCCAGTCATCGGGGTTGCCGTCGACGTCGATGTTGCCCACCCAGACGACCTGAACGTTCATCGTGAACTCGTTGTTGGTCTCGCTGGCCTCCGGTATGGCGTTCTCCTCGTCGACGACGGCCCTTATCGTGTAGGTTCCGGTCGCGTTGGGCTTCCAGGTGAAGGTGAACCACTTCTCCTCGCTTGGGCCGAGGTCAACCGTCCAGTTGGCCGCGAGGGTTCCGTTGACGTAGACCTTAACGCTCGCGTTCTCCGCCGGCAGGGAGCCCTCGTTCTTAACGGTGACGTTGTAGACGGCGTTCCTGTTGAGGCCGACCACGCCAGGCCCGCTAACGCTCGCGGTCAGGTCGGCCATGAGGAACCACTCGCCGACAAGCATGCTGGTGAAGGTGTCGGTGTCTCCCCACTCGTTTCCGATGTTGGAGTAGTCTATCGCCGGATCCACGGGGAGGCTGTCAACGGCAGAGCCACCGCTACCGGTTATCCAGGCCATGACCGCGAACTTCGAGCGCTTGCCGCCGAGGGCGCTCCACGGAATGGCTATCTCGAGGGTCTGAAGGCCGGTCGAGGTGTCCCCTGTGTAGGCGAACTTGGCCCCGACGGCGGCCAGGCTTCCATAGTTCCAGCCGCTTCCGGTGTAGGTGTTGAAGTTGTCGGTGCCCATTCCGCTGTCCCAGCCCCACCAGAAGTAGAGTTCGTAATCGACCGCGAACCCGTTGGCGAACTCGATGCTCCTACCCCATGAATCACCGCCGGATACGTAGCCGTTTCCGGTTCCGGGGTCAACGTCTATTCCTATTCCATAGGCGACGTCCCAGCTTCCCGTGTTGTTGGTCTTGATGGCTATGTAGAGGTACTGGTCGTCCCAGGCGACGTACATCCTGTCCATGTTGGCCCCGGCAAGTCCGTTGTCCTTCCCGGCCACCATGAGGTCGGCGTCGCTCCAGTCGCTCAGGTTGCCGTCTATGGTCTTCGGGGCGACGTAGATGACCGCCATGCTGGTGAAGGTGTCGGTGTCTCCCCACTCGTTTCCGATGTTGGAGTAGTCTATCGCCGGGTCAACCGGAAGGCTGTCAACTGCGGAACCGCCACTGCCGGTGACCCACGCCATCACGGCTATCTTCTCCGGCTTTCCGCCCAGGGCACTCCACGGTATCCTTATCTCGACCGTCTGAAGGCCGGTTGAGGTGTCGCCGGTGTAGGCGAAGCTCCCGCCAACGCCGGAGATGCTGTTGTAGCTCCAGCCACTTCCGGTGTAGGTGTTGAAGTTGTCGGTGCCCATTCCGCTGTCCCAGCCCCACCAGAAGTAAACCTCGTAGTCCGGGGCAAAGCCGTTCGAGAACTCAACGCTCCTTCCCCAGGAGTCTCCACCGGAAACGTAGCCGTTCCCGGTTCCGGGGTCAACGTCTATCCCTATTCCATAGGCGATGTCCCAGCTTCCGGTGTTGTTCGTCTTGATTGCGATGTACAGATACTGGTCGTCCCACGAAACGTAGAGCCTGTCGAGGTTTGCTCCGGCAAGTCCGTTGTCCCGGCCGGTTGAGATAATGTCTGCGGAAGTCCAGTCGCTCAGGTCTCCGTCCATGATTTTAGTACCGTACATAGCGCTGACGAAGTTCGATATGGGCACTAAACTAAACAGCAGAACCGACATCAACACAAATGCGGTAGCTTTCTTCACATTATCCACCTCCGGAGGGGTCGAGTCCCCAAGGGTGTACGGTGATCACCCGTAGTGAGTACTACGAGAAAAAGGTTTATATGCCTTTCTTTCCATATCACTGCTAGTGATAACAGTGCTGGTGGGTGGTTGCCAATGGTGAACTTTATCTTCGGTATCCATAACCATCAACCCCTCGGGAATTTTGGGTGGGTCTTCGAGAGCGCCTACGACAGGTCTTACCGTCCCTTCATGGAAACCCTCGAGGAGTACCCGAACATGAAGGCGGCGGTTCACTACTCAGGTCCCCTTCTCGAGTGGCTAGCCGAGAACAGGCCCGAGCACATCGAGCTAATCCGCTCGCTCGTGAGGAAGGGCCAGCTGGAGATAGTGGTGGCCGGCTTCTACGAGCCTGTCCTGGCCGCCATCCCCAAGGAGGACAGGATTGAGCAGATAAACCTCCTGAAGGAATTCGCGAAGAAGCTCGGCTACGACGCCAGGGGCGTCTGGCTCACCGAGCGCGTCTGGCAGCCAGAGCTCGTCAAGAGCCTCCGTGAGGCTGGAATCGAGTACGTCATCGTCGACGACTACCACTTCATGAGCGCCGGTCTCGCCAAGGAGGAGCTTTACTGGCCGTACTACACCGAGGACGGCGGGGAGGTAATAGCCGTCTTCCCGATAGACGAGAAGCTCCGCTACCTCATCCCGTTCCGCCCCGTTGAGAAAACGCTTGAATACCTCCACAGCCTTGACAACGGTGACGAGAGCAGGGTCGCTGTCTTCCACGACGACGGTGAGAAGTTCGGTGTCTGGCCGGGAACCTACGAGTGGGTCTACGAGAAGGGCTGGCTCAGGGAGTTCTTTGACAGGATTTCGAGCGATGAGAGGATAAACCTGATGCTCTACTCCGAGTACCTCGCGAGGTTCAAGCCCCGTGGGCTGGTTTACCTCCCAATTGCCTCCTACTTCGAGATGAGCGAGTGGTCCCTCCCGGCAAAGCAGGCAAAGCTCTTCGTCGAGTTCGTTGAAAAGCTCAAGGGGCAGGGCCAGTTCGAGAAGTACCGCGTCTTCGTCCGCGGTGGCATATGGAAGAACTTCTTCTTCAAGTACCCGGAGAGCAACTACATGCACAAGCGCATGCTGATGGTGAGCAAGCTGGTGAGGGAGGACCCCGAGGCGAGGAGGTTCGTCCTCAAGGCCCAGTGCAACGACGCCTACTGGCACGGCGTCTTCGGAGGGGTCTACCTCCCGCACCTCCGCAGGGCGGTCTGGGAGAACATCATAAGGGCCAACGGCTTCGCTTCCACTGGAAACTTCGTCCGCGACATAGACTTCGACGGCAGGGACGAGGTGTTCATCGAGGACGAGAACTTCTACGCCGTCTTCAAGCCGGCCTACGGTGGGGCGCTCTTCGAGTTCAGCTCAAAGAGGAAGGCAGTGAACTACAACGACGTGCTCGCGAGGCGCTGGGAGCACTACCATGAGGTTCCCGAGGCGGCAACACCTGAGGAGGAAGACGGAGAGGGCGTGGCGAGTATACATGAGGTTGGAAAGCAGATTCCCGACGAGATAAGGCGCGAGCTGGCCTACGATAACCACCTGAGGGCCATCCTCCAGGACCACTTCATCGAGCCCGAGACGACCCTCGACGAGTACAGGCTGAACCGCTATATTGAACTCGGCGACTTCCTTACCGGCGCCTACGACTTCGGCCTCTTCGACGGCGGCCTGTCCCTCGAGAGGGAAGGCACCGTCGCGGGGAGGCCTGCTAAGGTGGAGAAGACCTTCCACCTCACAGAGGACGGCTTCGCGGTGGACTACACCGTCAGGAGCGAGGCAAGGGCCCTCTTCGGCGTCGAGCTCAACCTCGCAGTCCACAGCGTCATGGAGGAGCCTGCCGACTTCGAGGCGAAGAGTATTGAGGTCAACGACCCCTACGGCATTGGGAAGGTGAGGATAGAGCTCGATAGAAAGGCGAGGGTCTGGAAGTACCCGATAAAGACCCTCAGCCAGAGCGAGGCCGGCTGGGACTTCGTCCAGCAGGGCGTCAGCTACACGGTGCTGTTCCCGGTGGAGGGGGAGCTGAGGTTCAGGCTCTTCTTCCGGGAGCTCTGACTTTCCAACTTTCAAATTTTCTTAATTTCCAAAATTGTTTTAAACCCTTTTTACGAACTTGGGTGGGGGATTGTGGTGATAGAGGACGCCGCTAAAAACGCCGTCATTGGACAGGTAATCCTCATGTTCTCTGCCCTATTAGGGGTTGTTTTTGGGTTCTTTCTGTGGCTCTTCGGCTTCGGGATGTTTCTCCTCGGTATGAGCGGTTTCTCGGACGTCTTTGGGGAGCCCAGGATATTCCGCTTCTCCCTCCTGGCAGGTGGTTTGGGCCTTTTCTCTGGGATTCTGCTTCTGAGTGGTCTACTTAAGGCCGGCCTCATAGTTCTGGGGATGGCGTACCTCTTCGAGATAGCCGCCAACTACCTCCTCTACGTTGAATCGGGGGTTCCTGCTGTTATATGGGGCTACGTCCTGATGCTCATCGGCGTGCCGCTTCTCGCCGTTGGAATCGGGGCGCTCCTCATAATAGCCGGGAGGATAATGGTGATCTACGGCTACCACTCAATCCCCGAGATCTACAGGATAAAGAGAAAAGCCCGGGAGCACGTGGGGCTGGGCTGAGATACCTGGTGCCGGAAGGTATGATCATTGGCAAAAAAATGGAAATTGGGAATTCAGTGACTGTTCCTCATTCTTTTCTTCCAACGTATGCCACGATCGAAAGGGTCGCGAGCAGAAGCAACGGGATGTTGGAGGAGAACGGCACCTGGGTGAGGTCAACGGTCGTGAGGGTGTTGCCGTTGTCCGTCATGGCGTCGAAGCCCTGACAAATACTATCTGCTCCAAGACCTTCGTAAACGGTTGCGGTCAGTCCAATCGTTCCGGAGGGGTTTCCTATTATTGTTCTGGGAATTTGCATTTCTACCACGTTGTTGAGGGCCACGAAGACGGTATCTGACGGGTCGTTGAGTGCAACGTTGTTCCAGCTCGCGTCGTAGACGTCGAGGAACTCGGGGACCCCGTCGCTTACGCCGGGCTTGTTGAGTATTGCGTAGGCCCTGTAGTCTATTGAGCCGTTGTTGT
>Ga0256838_1000829_pt1 | contig 16389 bp, 15 predicted proteins | sample 4571419metaG_FD_185978 | JGI IMG/M metagenome (GOLD analysis project Ga0256838, IMG submission 185978) | Hydrothermal vent microbial communities from Guaymas Basin, Mexico - 4571-419 | ecosystem: Environmental > Aquatic > Marine > Hydrothermal vents | place: Mexico: Guaymas Basin | collected...
AAGCTGCAAAAGCTGTAATTTCATATCTAAAAATAATTCAAAATGTAAACAATAATATTGCCCTAATGAATCTTTTAAGCTCGAGTAAAATACTTTCAGACAAGAGAGTAAGTGAGTTCTCAGCAGACGCAGATATTAAAGAAATTACATTAATTAATTATCTGAGCTCCGGAGAATACAAAAAGTTTCCAAGAATAGCAAAAGGGACAATAGATAAAATAGATTCATTTATTTTTGAATTAAGAGAATTTATAGCCCTGAATGAAGAAAATTATTCTATTTTTTACAGCTCATTTTCAAGATCAAATACAGTTAGAAACATTTATCAAAAAGTTTTAGACGATAGCATAACACAAGACATACCTGAAGCAAAGCTTCATGAAGCCAATTCAAATATAAATATATTAAATATGGTAAATGCCCTTGGATTGAAATATAATTCATTAGAAACATTATTAGAAACAATTGCAATAGAAGGGGAAGAAGAAGACTGTGAGGAAAATAAAGTTAATTTAATGACTATTCATGCCTCAAAAGGGTTGGAGTTTGAAGTTGTATTTCTAATGGGAGCAGCAAACGGAATTTTCCCAGGCCCGAAATGTACAACTTTTAAACAAATGGAAGAAGAAAGGAGATTGTTTTATGTTGCCATTACAAGAGCCAAGCATATGTTAAGAGTTTCAGGTGCAGCATATTACTTCAGAACTCAAGATAATAAAAAATTAACGCATAGTAGATTTATAAAGGAAGCAAAAATAGAAATTACCTGATTTTTTCAACTTACAATCCTAATACATTAGATAATATATTACTACATTAACTTGTATTGAATATTAAATTTAAAAAAAGGTTATTTATGAATAACAAAAACTTAAAGAAAATATTAGGTTTCTATCAGGAATTTACTGATTACGAATCTATAGGCTTAATGGCTTTTACTGACAGAAAGAACAGCGATTATCAACGTTCTATGCGTCAAATAAAAGCCTCTGAAGTCATTCTTTCTGAAGCTGGATTAATTATAAATATAAATAACCAAATGGCTGGCTATTTAAAAAATAAATTATCTCCAGTTATTAGGAATAAAAATACAGAAGGTGAGCTAGAAGATACTAATAAATTATTACTATCTCTATCTCTAACAAAAGTTTACTTTGAAGAAAAAGAAGAATGGGTATATATGCCACTAATGTCAGTAGACGTAAGTGATCAAAAAAACACAATCTTTAAAGCTCTACAAACAGGACTTTCTCAGATTTGTATTCCATGGGAAACGAATCTTATTTTTAACGAAGCAATAACTTCTACTTTTTTCAACATTACTTATGAAGAAAATGGTGAAAACATAAATGAATATATTGCCGAAACACTCGAGGATTTAATTCCGGTAGACAACAGATCTTCATTAGATCTGTTTTTCAAAACTATATATGATACGTTTAAAACAAAAGGCAAAGGAGAATTTAATTTACTTTTCCCTCAATTGAACAATCATAATAGTGCTTTATTCATGTTTTTTAATTCTAAAAATGATATTAAACTAAAGCGTGAATTTTCCAAAATTGCAAAACAACCAACTGAACTTGTTAATGAATATATTAATTTTTCACAATCTGAAAACCTATCACCTAAATATAGTGACAAAATTTGGCTAGGAAGTCTTACAAAAGATTTTCCGGTAGGTAAAGGGCAAGGAATTGTTATGCAACAAAATGAATCTAATAACAGAATAATACCTGTTGAAGGTGGTCCTGGTACAGGTAAGACAACATTGTTCTTAAGTTTAATTGCAAATGAAGTAACTAAACGCGCTATTAATCTTGTAGACGGTAAAAAAGACAAGAGTAATCTTATTTTAGTAACGTCTACTTCTAACAAAGCAATTGAAAATGTTTACTCCTCTTTAAAAAGTGGATTTAAACATGGGTTTGTCTATGTTGGTGGGAACTCAGCAAATAAAGCAGCCTCTGCGATAGAAGTTGCTGAATATGTTGAATTTTTAAATACAATGGAGTATTCCAAAGATAAACAAGATTATCATGCTTCAAAAATAATAAACACAAGAGCACTTATTTACAAAAAAGAAGAAATCTTTAATAAAATTAAAGAATTAAACCTTCCTTTTAAAACATTTAAGGATTTGAGTGATTACGTAGAAAAACACTTTAATAGACCTTTAATATTAACAGAAGAAATTCTGTTTAGTATTTCTAAGTTATCAAATACTGATAAAACAGAAAATTTCATTCAATCTTTTATTCAGTCTGAGAAAAAAGCTTATTTTAAAGAAGAATCAAGTCATAAAGGCTTTTTTTCTTTTTTATCAAAAGATAAAATTTTAGAATCTTTTAACCTTGAATTCAAAACAAATATTGAAGATAGAGATTCATTAATCAAGATAATCAATATGTTGGATTCAATTTCCATTGAAGATTTTAACCGATTTTTAGATTCAAAACTCATTAAAAAAGCAAATATTGCCTTAAGTTTAATTGACTCTAAAGAAAAGTTTTATAATGGAATTCAAAAATTTGATTTATATTCAGATTATTTTAGAACGAATTTGTATGCAATGAATTACAATTTGTATTTATCTTGCATAAATTATATGAATCAAGAAATCCTTAAAAATAAATCTGAGATAATAAAAGCTGTTAGCTATTTTATATCAGACAATGGGTACCAATACATAGTTGATAATTATGGCTATGATAAAAAGCAACAGCAAAAATTTTTAAAATTTGTATCAATGGCTTATCCAGTTACAACAAGTACACTTGCGGCTGTTTCAAATATGTTTACAGGTGTTATGAAAGTTTCTGAGAGATTTAATACAATTTTAGCTGACGAAGCTGGAATGATTTCTTCTCATGCTATACTACCTGCTTTAAATATGTCAAAAAGAGCAATTGTTGTTGGAGATCCAAAACAGCTTGAACCGATTGTTCCAATACAAGAAATCTTCATGACAGCTCTTAAAAAGAAATATGATTCTGAATTTTGGAATAAATATTCACCAACATTAGTTTCTGCTTATCATAGATCAGCTGGAACTTTAGAAGGTGGATTTAAATCTACAGGAAGAGGAATAGTATTAGACGAACACAGACGTTGTGCTCCAAAAATAGCACAATTATTTATTGATATTGCTGATTATGAAGGCTTAAACATTTGTACGCCTACTCCAAATTCAAAGCAAATAAAAGCCATAGGTGAAAATCTAATGTTTTTTGACGTAAAAAATGAAGATAGAGAATCATTTAAAAAAGTTAATATTAGTGAAATCAAACAAATAAATGCCATTCTTAACAGATTGGAAGCTGTTGGATATAATCTAAAGAAAGATATAGGAATTATTACACCTTATAAAGATCAGGAATCAGCTTTAATAGAAGCTTATGCTTCTAGAATAGGTCACGTTACTGGAGAAGACGCAAAAATTGGAACAGTTCATAAATTTCAAGGCGTTGAATATAAAGTTGTGCTATTTTCAACTGTAATTTCTAGAGATCAAGATTCACTTTCTTTTATAAATGGAAGCCCTAGTTTAATCAATGTTGCTATTTCAAGAGCGAAAGAAGCCTTTTTTACAATTGGTGATTTCGATAAACTCACAGAAGACACTTCACATGATAATTATATAGGACGAATGTCTAGAGAGATAACACTCAATGGAAAATTAATAAAATAAGAGTAAGGATATTAAAAATCCTTCTCTCATTCTTCTTTTAGATTACCAAACTCTAAATCTTCCTGTATCAATATGAATATGACCAAGCTTAGGATAATAACCTATTCCACCAATCTTTTCAGAAAAACAATAATCATATACAGCTTTATTTGAAACACCATTAATATGAAAATCTATAGCCTTACCTTTTAAGTGCAATGATTTTCTAGCTGGTGAATACCCAAGTTTTTTTAATTCTAATTGAGTATTTTCAGTTCTATAAGCAGAATTAATAACAATATACTTAGCATTTTTGAAAAAAGAAAATATCTCAGCTAATTTTAAATAAAGATTTCTATCAATTTTAACAGTTTTATTCTCTCTAAAATCACGAAAAAATCTATCTAATTTAAAAAGATCAGTATTAGATAAACCTTCACTTTTTAAAAATCTAATGTAAATAATTTCGCCTATATTTGGATTATAAAGCTTTAAGTTTAAATAGGAGTGTTTAGCTGAGTGTTTAGCTGAGTGTTTAGCTGAGTGTTTAGCTGAGTGTTTAGAGACAGGTAAAGAAATCTTTTTTACCTTATCAACAATTTTTATAATTTCAACATTAGCTGTTAAGCTAATGTTGAAAAAAAAGAAAAAAAGAAAAAATCTACTTATCAAAATCCTTCCTTAATATTAAAAATCGTCCATTGATACAGACCCCTTAGAGTAAGCCGCATTATTCCCTTCAAAAAAGTTAGTTTTAATATCATTAATTTTTGAGAAACTATCAAACCAAGTTATAGGATTAACCTTATGACCAACTTCAGGATATATATCTTTCATTCCAATAGCATTAGCTCTAGAATTAACTTGAAAATGAACAAAATTTGTAATAATTTCATTATTAAGACCCAAGATACCTTCCTCAGTAATATAATTTCCCCAATCGATTTCTAAGTTTGCAGCCTCTTTAAATAGTTCACGAATATTTTCCATTACCTTTTCAGTAAATGATTCAGGAAACTCAGCCCTCATTGAATTGAAAATATTTGCAAATAACAATAAGTGTGTAATTTCGTCCCTCTGAATAAATTTTATCATTTGAGCACTTCCAGGCATTTTACCATTTCTTGCCAGAGCATACATTGCTGCAAACCCACTATAAAAATATATCCCCTCTAAACATTGATTAGCAACAATCATATATATTTTAGCTTCCATAGAATCTTCAGCTTCCGACGCATATCTATTATAAATATCTACAATATGCTTATTTTTACTATAAAGCTTTTTATCAACACGCCACATTTCATAAATTTCATTTGTATTTATACTAATTGAATCAACCATAACAGCATAAGACTGAGAATGTAAAGCTTCTTCCATAGCTTGGCGCACTAAACACATATTTATTTCAGGAGCAGTTATCCAAGGGTTTACATTATCCACAGTATTATTAGTTTGAAGCCCGTCCATAAAAATCAATTGAGCTAAAACCTTATCATATAAACCCTTTTCACTAGGAGTTAATGTTTTATACTGAGTAATATCCTTAGTAATATCTACTTCCTTTGGAAACCAAGTATTATTTAACATAATCTCCCATAAGTTATAAGCCCACTGATACTTAATACTATTTAAATTGATAACACCAGAAGTCTTACCATTAATTAAACTTGTTGTTGTCACACCCTGAGGGCAGTTCTCATTAAATAAATCTTTTGCCATTTTACTCTCCATTGTTATTATTACTTTTAAGAAAACCATTATACTCTAAACTTTGTAAAATAAGTTTTTTTTGCTATAATTCTTTTACTTTAAAAAGGAAGGTACTAAATGAAATACATATTTTTAATAATGATAACATTATCGCAATTATTAACAGCAAGTCAAAATCTTGAATGGTTATCATACAAAGAGGTCTTTGAACTATCAGAAGACAGATTGATAAATAAACCTGTCTTAGTATTTGTAGGATCAACAAATTGTACTTTTTGTAAAAAAGAAAAAGAAGATATAAATAAAAACGAAAACTTCAAAAACTTTTTAAACAATGAGTACATATATGTTTATATAAATCAGGAAAAAGACTTTACTCCAGTTGACCTTTATTCAGAAATGGTACCTGCATTTTACATACTAAGTCCAAAAACCCTAAAACCACTTGTAAGTAAACCAGCGTTTGGAGCAATACCACTTAAAAATCTTCAAATATGGCTAGAAGAAATTTCAGATAAATATAAAAACTTTAATAAAGGAAGATAAATGACAAAAAGTAAAATACTAATAATAGTTATTTTAATGGTACTAATATCAGTTATTTTTTCACTAAATAATCTACGATATACTAAAAATATAATTATAGAGAACTTAATAATAAAAACACTAAACAATAGTGTCGGAACATTTAAAGATCATAAAATCGCAATAACTTTCAATGAAAATAAGTCAATTTGCTCAACGTCATTCTTACTAAATACAACAACATGCAATATAAAAGATATAACTATTTCATTGAAAAACAACTTAACATTAGCTCCAATATTAAATATTGAGAAATCAGAAATATTAATATCAACTAATATATTTGATTTTAAACCAACATTAGATTCAGAGTTAGAAATAAGATTAAGCTCCAATAATATAGAACCGAACAAAAACTTTATCTCCTCTCAAATAATATTAAATCCCTCATTTAAAAACATGAATACACAAATGGAAATGAAATTAGCTGACAGTACAGATAAAATCTTGAAGCCACTTAAAAATTTAAATATTAGAATTTTTCTTAAAAAAAGTAGATCTATAAAAAATGAGATAAAATTTAGCTTAACGTTTAATCTTGAGTCAGACTACTTAAATTTTCATTCAAAAGAAAAAGGCATATTATTCTTAAACTTAGGAGAAAGAATCGTAAAAATCGAACTAAATAAAGTTGCCGCAAAGGTAAACAATACAAAATATACAAAATACTTACTTCCAAAAACAGACGTTGAGATTCAATATGAAAGGTCATACATAATAAGCAAAAACCCAGAAGTTATTCTAAATTCAATATATAATATATATATAAGCAATATGGAAATGTCCGGAAACAAAAAAGACATAAACAGATTTCTCCTAGGAGAGAATGGCTCAGAAAAAGTCTCAATAGAAGATTTTAAAAGAAAACTAATGCCAACAATAGTAAATACAAAAATAAATAATGTAAATGATACAGCAGATATTTTTTTAGAGTTTATAAATATAATATTTTCCGGAGATAATAAAGGTATCTTTAAAACAAAAGAAGGGTTAACAAAAAGTAAAATGATTGAATCGAAAATAAAAAATCTATCAGAAAAAGGATATAATTACAAAGATCACTTTAAAATCGATAAAGGAGTTTGTAATGATATCAAAAGTTGTAAAAAACAAGTCAATAATTAAAAGACAAATAAAGTCATATATAAAAAATATAAATATAATACAGCAACAAAAAATTCTTAAAAAAGTTGATACTTTTTATAAGAACATTGAAGAGGATATAAAAAATGGTTAAAAAACTATTATTACTTGCATTATTAATTCTAACTTTTTACGCAGGATACAGAGTTGTATTTCCAAGCAACAATTTATCAAATGATAATTTGGATATTATAATTCCAGAAGGAAAAGAAGAGACTTATAATAAGATTGTATCTGATATAAAAAAAGAGTTTAGAGATAAAAAAACAAAAAAACACACAAAAGTAAAAGCAAAGAAGACAATAAAAGAGAATTATAAAGAAGTAAGTTACAATAACGATAAGATTTTACTTAAAATAAAAGGAAGAGAAGTCAAAGGTGAAAATTTATTTGCAACATTCTACCTCTATAACAACACAAGCAGTAAAATAAATAAAAGAATATTTATAAACTGTAAAGGATTAGATAAAAATAAAAGAGAAGTAGATTCTTTTTCATGGTCAGGTAATTTAAAGTTAAATAGTAAAAAGACTTCGCTAATTAAAGATCTAGATTTAGGAATAATATCTAATTTCAATATAAAAAATATTACATGCGAGGCAAGATAAATGAAAAAAGGATACACTCTATTAGAAATGCTATTTGTTTTAATTATTTTATCAATATTAACAGCTATAGCGATCCCAAACATAACAAAGCAAAATTCTTCAAAGTCGGTTCAAACAATGAAAAATGATATACTTTCTTTAAAATTTAATATAGAAAATTCGTTTATAGAGAAAGGTGTTTTACCAGCAACAAATGGAGATTTAAAGGACGAGGATAACAATGGATTTGCAGACACTCAAATAGATTCAAAAAACATTATAATAAGTAAGAATAATTTCTTATCATATGAGAATAAATCTGAAACAGGAGAAAAGTGCTATATATTAAAAGCAATAAGTTCAAACACAACATATAAATTTGTGTTTGATTCATGCCTAGACTCTGCTATTCACAGTTTCTAGATTTCAACCAGTCCTCAAAATATGATTCATTTATATTTTCGTCCTTAAATAAATCTCTAAGTCCCCTATGTAAAATATTTATAATATACTCATAATCTTCATGAGTATCAGCTATTTTTATGTTCCCTTGAGATAATTTTAATAAATAATTTTCAGCAAAAGATATAGATTCCAAACCTTCTTCAAAGCCAGCTTTTGACTCTTCAGAAATATCTTCCTTTAACCTATGTTGAATTAAAAATTCAAATCTTAAAAAATTATCCATTATTAACAATATTGTAACCTCGCTAAGAGAAGTAGAGGTCAATAATTCTTCATAATTTAATTTAAATAATCTAGCTTTCATAATACACTTCCTATCTATTTTTATATAGATCTATTATATCATATTTAAAAGAATAAAGAAGTATCTGTTTTTAATTTTTCAGAACTTATTACAATATACAATTTATACTTAATTTTATTAAGTTTAAAAATTTAAATACGAAAAGGACGAGTTTATGAGAGTTAAAGTTAAAAACAAATTAATATCTTCTTCAAATGAAGATACTGGGATAACAGATAGCATTTTAGATCTGAAACATGCAAGAAAGTACAATGAAGTTTTTTGTATAAAAGGCAAAAGAACAAAAATAGACTATCTCGTTAAATGCAAGGAACATGGTTGGTTTACAATTACAAAAAAAGCTTTTAAAAAAGGAAGTGGCTGTAAAGAATGTTCTAGAGTTGCTAAAAATATAAAAATATCTAAAACTTTAAAAAAGAACCACATTAGATTAAATGGTGGAGAAGAGTTTTTAAGAAAAGATTGTGTTGAATGTCAAGAGAGTTTTTTAGTTAGAAATACTAAAAAATTAAAAAGAAGAACAACATGCTCTACAAAATGTGCAAAAAAACAATCTTCTGAAAGATTTAAAACACAAAACGTAACAGAAGATTTTAAAAAAATGAGATCAAAAGCAATGAAAGAGGAATATGCAACAGGAAATAGAAATCCTTCTTCTGGATTTGCTAAATGGTTAAAATTTAAAAACTTCAAGGTTCAAGGTGAATTTGAATTAGAAACGTGTAAAGCTTTAGATAAGTTATCAAAGTCTAATAAAATATTGAAATGGGAATATACTAATGATAGATATCCATACCTTAAACTAGGTAAGGAAATTTCAAGCTATTTAATTGATTTTAAAGTCTATCTTTCTAATGATATTTACTTTTATATAGAAACAAAAGGGTTTTCAACTTTAAATGATTTATATAAATGGAAAAGGATTTCCTCTTCTCATGCCTTAAAGGTTTTTTACCAAAGAGAACATATGAACAAGATTATTTCTGATCCGAATTTTATACTTAAATCAAAAACAATAACACAATCGGATATAGATAAAGAAATCACTTCTCAAAATCATGTATCAAAACAATTTAAAGAAGTAATGGACTGTAACCTTATTCCATTTTAAAACCGTTATAGAGATAATCTACAACTAACTGGAGGGACGACCCCTCTAGCCCCTCTAAAGGTGCCTTATTTATAATATATAATATATCTTGCTTCATTAATATAGGATCAACAGAAAAATCTATGCTTCTAATAGATTTTTTATTAAAAATATCTATTAATAATCCACACTTTATATTAGATATATCTATTTTTTTCAAAAGGTCTTGACCCTTACGATAAAAAATATCATAAATCTCAGCCTCATTTACAAAAATATCTAAAACATTTTTCTTAGACTTTTTAATAACACCAGAAATTTTAAGATTTTTATTTTCTATTTCATTGTCTATATTTTTTGTTAAAAAATCAGCTTCAGACAAATAATCTCTTGGTAACCAAAGAAACTGAACACTAGAAAATCTATCCTTTAAGTTCATTTCGCGCAAAAAAGTCTTTTTAGCATTAAATACAGCAGCCTTATTATCACAAACTATAACAACATTATTAAACTTTCTAAAAGCAAATTTTAAACATTTTCTTATACCTTCAAGCTCAGCCTCATAAATATTAGAAATATCACCAGTTTGGAAATTACCAGTAACTTGAGTTATTTTTTCTATAAAAGAAATTGAACTAACTGAACTTTTTTTGTCGAAACTTGCGTCAGTTAAAAAAATTCCTAAATTATCCACTAACATTTTCCTGAAACCATTCTGCAATATCTGACCTTACAGTATGTCTTAATTTTACACCAGCAACAAAAGGATCTTTTTCAGCCAATTTCATTAAAGTTATTAATCCGTTTCTTTCCTTAGATAAATAAGGGTGATCAACTTGATTATAATCTCCCATAAATACAATTTGGCTATCTTTTCCAACTCTAGTTCCTATAAGTTGAAGTATTTTGTTTGGAGTATTTTGGATTTCGTCAAAAATAATAAACTTATTACTAATTGTAATTCCTCTAGCATGAGCTATATCTGTAACCTCTATATTATATTTTTCTATTAGTTCCTCAGTTATATGGCTTCTCTGCATTGTCTGAGCTTCAGACAAATCTTGATCTTTATTTTCAATTTTCATTGTCTGTTCGGCAATATAATTTAAAGATCCATATAAAGGATAATTAAAATAACCAAGCTTTGTATCTTCGTCACCTTTTCTGTAACCAAGAGCTGAAAATTTATCTTCAGCATTAACTGTATATCTCATATATAAAATACCATTAATAGGAGAATTTTTATCACGAACCTTTTCCATACCAACTTGAAGAGCCATTAATGTCTTACCTGACCCAGTAGAACCTGTAGCTACAATAACCTTGCATTCACTTTCCAAAATACGCATATAAAGTTTTTGATCTGTATTAATTGGAGGAACCTTATATTTATTTACAAAGCTTTCATGCTCCATATCCAAAGGTATTAAACCTTTTCCATTAACAATAAAGAACGCTTCTTTTCCATTTTCATAATCTGTATTAGAAGAATCTTGGTGATTTTGATATTTAATATGAACTTGATTCCATTTCTTTTGACTACTATAAATATCAGATAAAGAATCTTCCTTAGACTCTTCCATAACAGAAACTTCACTTAAAAATGAAAGTTCTTCAGGTTTTTTAATTTGATCCCAATATAAATTATCAGCTTCTAATCCCTGGCTCATTGCAATTACTTTAAATGCAGTATCATTTGTTATACAATGCAAATTATAAGATTTAGCCACTTCTATAATTTTAGAATCATTTCTCGAACCAGATTTAAGAGTTTCAGGTAGATATTTTTCACGAACAATAACATGAATAACAATTTTTTCAGATTCAAAAGACAGCACAACCTTATATATTTTATCAGAAGAATCCTTAAGCTCAAGCTTCTTTCGCCTTTTAAAAGAACTCCCTTTAATTGCTTTAAAAAAAGTTCTTGCTGCCCACTTAACCTCGTGTCGATCTGATATTTTATGCTTATCTAATTCAGATAAAACAACTTCAGTTATAAATAACTTATTTTTACCATTTTCACTAAGTTTTATTAAATTCATATCCGGGTTATCTATAATTACAGACGTATCTATTATGTATTTTTTGCTCAAAATTCACTCCTTTTTTTTAAATTATAGCATTTTAAAATCATTTTATATACTCCTTTTATGATACAATACTTAAAATTTAAAAAATGGAATTATAAATATGAGCGATAATAGAAGTAAACGATTACAATTATTCAAATTCAAAATAAAAACCGAAAGAAATAGATTTTTAATAAAAAAAGTTTCGGCAAAGACAAAAGAAGAAGTTCAAGCTGAAATAAATGAATACTCTGGAAATGTAAAAACAGTTTATATAAGAAGTGCCGCTCCATTAAAAGATCAAATTGACCATAAAGTTGCAGCTGCTATGGGAAATGACACTCCAGAAAAAGTAAAGAAAGAAATTTTACTAAGAGCTAAGAAAGTAAAACCAATAGAAGTAGCTAGATTCTTAGAAAGATTTGCTGAAGCTACTGACGCTTCTATTAAACCTTTAGATATTATAAATTCACTTTTACAAGAAGATTTTACATATAATATGAAAATGTTATTTATAGAATTACAATTTGAAATGAATAAAGGTAATGCTCTCTATATGGCCCTAGAATTAATACCAGGAATATCTAAAGAAGCAATTGCCATTATAAGAATAGGAGAAGAATCAGGTAAAGTTCCAGCAACATTAATGCAAATTGCTAAAGATATAAGATTGAAAGTTGAAATTAAAAAGAAACTAAAGAAAGGATTAACAAAACCAATTTTTACACTTTTATTTGCTTTTGCAATTGTGATATTTATTGTACCAACAATGGTAAACCCTATAAAAGATATGTTTGCTCAATTTGGTAACGCTCAATTACCACTATTAACAAGAGTTGTAATTGCAGTAACGGATATGATAACCAATTATGCCCCATTCATTGGAGGTGGAGGAGTCATTTTAGGTGTCTTAATTGCACTTGCTTATAAAAGATACTATGGATTTAGACTTAAAGTTGATCAATCTATCCTAAATATGCCAATAATAGGTCAATTCATAAGAGATATTTCAACATTAAAAATTTTAGTAGGAATAAATATGTACGTTCAAAGTGCTGTACCTTTAGCAGAAGCCTTAAATAAAATAATTGAAACAGTTAAAAATGTAGAACTCAAAGAAGAAATGATATATATATCAAAAGAAGTAGATAAAGGAAAGTACTTTTCAGACGCACTTTCTCAATCTATTTATTTTAACGACTATATAAAAGGTGAAATTGCTGTTGCAGAAAGAGAGGGATCTTTAGTTAAAAAATTAAATCTAATAATTGAAATTTTAGATAAAAAGATTGAAGAAGACAGTGAAGCAATGATTTCTGCATTAACAAAGTCTATTGGACTATTTGTAACTTTAGTTGTAGGAGTTGTTATAATTGCAGTCTATTCTCCTATGTTTGCGTTAATGGGTGAAGTAAATAAAAGTATTATGGAGAACTAAAATGAAAAAAAGAAAAGCAAGCCTAATACTTTACGGAATAATAAGCTTGATCTTAATTAGTATTAGCTTTAAAGTATTTGCATTTTCATATGAGAATCTATTAAATTCAAAAAAAGATTATCTAATTGAATTAAACTCGTTTTGTAAGGCTGAAGTCAATAATATCTTAAAAGATTCGTTAGATAATGGAACACCAGAAGTTGAAAGGCAACAAGATTACACATTAGTATTTAACTATAATGAGACAATTGCAATTGAATCAAATACAACAAAAAATTATTCTTCAACAGCAGCAGACTTCGACATTAAATTTTGTTTTAATTCCTTCCCTGGAACAAAACAAAATATATGTAAAGTCTTTAAAGGAACAGGAGATTTATCAGAATTATGAAAAATAATAAAAAAGCATTTACAATTATTGAACTATTAATATCAATTATATTTTTAGGAACATTATTATCTTTAGCTGCAATAAATTATACTCATTATATGTCCTTTAAATTAAATTCGCTTGATAAAAGTATAAACAATGAAAGATATATCTATAAGAACATATCAATGGACTATGATAATTACCAAAATCTATCAGTTTCTGATACTGCAGATTTCAAAACAATTGAGATAACGGTTTCTTCAGATTGTTCAATATTATATAATTTAAATAAAGCTGATTATGACTTTGAAAGATATATTGACTGTAGTGGACATACAGCAGATTTAAATGGACCTGTTAATCATATATATTTTACAAAAATAAAAGATTTTAACATTACGGACACAGGAAACTTAACCTATGAGCTTGAAATTGAAAGCACAAAAACAAAAACATTTAATAAAAAATATAAATTAAATAGATATATTTACTCATTGAATTAAAAAGACTAATTATTTTTTTTAATTATGATATAATTTTTCATTAATTCCAAAAAACAATGGAGAAACTAAGTGAATATTATAAAAAACACAATGACACTATCTTTATCAGCGATAATGACCCTAAGTACTTTTACAGGTTGTTCTATTAAAAATAAGGTAGACGTAAAAGACAAGCAAGCACTATCTGAATTCGATTTATTCAAAGACTTATCTACAGACGTAGCAGGTAAAAAAGCTGTAGAATATGTTTATATATCTGGTTTTACAGAAAAGAAATCTTCTATAAATCATAATCTTCCACATAATGAAGTTGTAAAATTTCAATTACCAAAGAACAAATTATTAGGTGGATTAACAAGAATTGGAAAATATGAATTCAGTATAAACAATTACTTAAGTAACAAAGATATTAGACTTTCGGCAAAAGAATTATCAGGAACTATTTCCTCGATTCTAGATAAAATTGCAACGGCAAGTAATATTTACTGGACTATAGAAAATAATATTATAGTTTTAAAAGAGACGTCACAGGTAATATATACATTTCCAGCAATGACAATGGATAGAATTTCTGAAGTTTACAATTCTGGGGAGGTTGACAATGCTACAACTTTCAATAATGATTCAATTTTCGTAGACCTTGAAAAAGTTCTCCAAGGAATGGTTCAAACAAAACAATTTAATGGTGAGATTACATATGAATTATCAAATAACGATTCATTAAAAACAAATGAAAACTCTACAAATAATAAAAGCGATAGCAAAGTTATTCAATCTCTAAGTGGATCAGACGAAAGAAAAGAAAATAAATTTTCGAATGTTACAGCGAATTCAAATACCAATACTTCAGGCACAGCATTAGGTATTAATCCTACAGAAATGGATAAAGCTCAGACGCCAAAAAGCAAAAAAGGCAGTAAAAAGAAAAGACCCTCTAGGAAGCAAGCTGGAACGAGTACTGGTATTAAAAATACAATTACCAATAACAATAAAGATACAACTCAATTAGATAAAGCTTTTTCGAATATGTCAGATTCTATAAAAAATAATACCAATTCTAAAGCTAATAATTCTGATATAAAGTCTTCGAATGATTCTCAAGTTGGAAATTCTTCTGATAAGTTAGTTTCTAAAAAAAGTACTTATGGAATAATATATAATTCAAATGCCAGTAGAATTATACTTTCTCCAAGTTCAGGTAGTGTAATTGCTCACATTACTCCTGACGAAGAGAAAAAACTAGATATTATTTTAGAAAATGTTATGGAGAAAATGTTTGGAAATTTAGTCCAAGTAAATATGTATGCTATTTCTGCCTCTCATGAAAAAATAAAAAGTTTTAACTTTAATGTAAACATGGGCTCCGTTGCTGGAAGCACATTTAAAACAGCTTCAATAGGAAGCGGTGGACTTGGATATGTTATTCAGGAAGGTACTGTTCCAAATCCATTTACAACACTAGATATTGCCGTAAAATATTTAACAGAAGAAAAATCAAATAAAGTTCTGTTAAATCCTAAGATATTAACTCTTCCGAATGTGATAAGTAGAATTTCTGATACAACAGACATTCCATTTTTAGAGCCAGAAACAATAACAGATACTGTTGGATCAAATGTTTCTTATAATGTTAGTTATGTGAAGCAAGGTGTAAATATGTCTGTGCTAACAAATACATTTGACGACAATATTGTAATTGCTCTAAAGTTAGGAGTAACACAATACCTTGGGGACAAAACTCTTCAAGCAGGTGTACTAGGTAATTTTGAATTACCAGTGTCTTCTCCAAAGATAATTCAGACAACATTAAGAACAAAACCTGGAGATATAATTGTACTTGGTGGTATAAAAAGAAAGTCACTTCAATTAAGTAATGGTAAACAATTTTTTATACCAACTTCATACGAGAAGGACGCACAAGAAGAAGAATATATATTTTTAATTATGCCAACATTAATAAAGTTTGTTGTAGAAAAAGATCCAATAAAATTAAAAGCATTGAAGAAAATAAACATGGTTAAAGATCTAGAAACGGTAAAATTTACAAAAAAAGAATGGAATGAAATAAAAAAAGCTAGAACAGAAAAAGAAGAAACCTTTACACTTAGTGAATGGGAGAACACAGAAGCTGAACCAAAAGCTGAACCAAAAGCTGAACCAAAAGCTGAACCAAAAGCTGAACCAAAAGCTGAACCAAAAGCTGAACCAAAAGCTGAACCAAAAGCTGAACCAAAAGCTGAAGAATTTAAACCCTCCCCTGAGATAATAGTGGAGGAATACACTGAACCAGTAGCTGAACCAGTAGCTGAACCAGTAGCTGAACCAGTAGCTGAACCAGTAGCTGAACCAGTAGCTGAACCAGTAGCTGAACCAGTAGCTGAACCAGTAGCTGAACCAGTAGCCGAGAAAGAAAATCATGTAAAGATAAGACAAGGTAATTTTTTTT
>Ga0256838_1000830_pt1 | contig 16380 bp, 12 predicted proteins | sample 4571419metaG_FD_185978 | JGI IMG/M metagenome (GOLD analysis project Ga0256838, IMG submission 185978) | Hydrothermal vent microbial communities from Guaymas Basin, Mexico - 4571-419 | ecosystem: Environmental > Aquatic > Marine > Hydrothermal vents | place: Mexico: Guaymas Basin | collected...
AAAGTTTAGTTTTTCTATTTTGAGACAACAAAGAAGCAATTCTAAAATTTATATAGTAGATAATTGATTTTATACTTTACTTTTTGGGCATTACAAACAAGACTGGGGCAAATTATTTGAAAATTTAGTATTTTTAGAATTGAGGAAAGCATGATTGATAGAAAATGAAAATGTTTTTTATTATAGGGATACAAGTTTTGATATAGATTTCATGATATTTAAAAATTGAAAGATTTTACCTGTTCAAGTAGTTTATACTTTGGCTGAAGAAAATTATGAAAGAGAAGTTGTTAAGTTACAAAGATTTGTTGAAAAATTTAATTTAGAAAAATGATTGGTAGTTGTATTTGAGGGAGAAAAGAGAAGGTCTGATAACGTAGAGATAGTATGATTTAATGATTTTATAGATTATGTTTTTGATTATTTAGGTGAGTATTCAGAGTACAGAAGTTAAGTAATATGATACATTTGTATTTAAAAATTAAAATACTGACAATTTTATTTTTGTTTACCACTGATATTTCTACTTTGGAATAACATTTGAATTTGTAGGGATTTGACAAAAATAGAAAAATAATTATATTTATAATGTGAATGTAAATAGTTAAAGTATTAAAAAGATAAAATTATTTATAATTTAATATTATATTTGAATAATGGATAAAAAGAAGTTATGAACAGCATTACTAGCAGGTTCTTTAATATTGACTAGTTCTCAAGGAGATAAAAAGGTAGATATAAATGAACAAAATGTTCCTAAAATTGAGGAAGTTAATCCTGTAAAAGGGACAACAAAAAAATTATTAGCTGTTTTAAAACAAGAAGTAAATAGTAATAAGGAGAAAAAGAAAGAAAATAAATGGCATTTTGAAATAAGATTTGCATTTAAGAAAGAAGAAAGTGATTTTTAGGAGATTTTGCAGATTATTTAAGATAAATGTGAAAATAATTATTTAGTTTTTAGGTCCAGTCAGCTTATGCAAAGGAAGTAAAGACTGAGTCTATAAGTGGATCTCTTAAAATTCAGAAGAAATGAAGTAAAAAGAATTTAATGTTACATAATAAATTATAAAATTATAATAATTGATTTTAATAAACGGTATAATAAATACAGCAAAGCCTCAAATAAAACAAATTTTACTACATCAATGAATTAAAAATCCTACGGAAGAAGAAATTAATAAGTTTATTTCTAGATATGAAGAACAAATATTTAAACAAGCTTTTATGCAAATTTTTGAAAAGGAATTTAGACAAGATATAGAAAAAGCAAGAAAAACTGGGAAAGGTATGGTGGATCTAAAGATAGATTGCCTAAGAATAAAAGAAATTTGGAGTTAATGTGAGAAATTGCAATTACTGAGGAAAAAGTTAAATGCATAGTTAGGATTTTAGGTTGAATAGTGGCAAATGAAAGATATACAAAGTGAGTTATAGAAATTTTAGATATTTTAACAAGTAAATTTAGTTATTTTTAATTGCATACTTATTTAAATGAAATGTTAAGAAGAAAGTTTATTTATGTTATCTCTTCATATTCTATAGATATAGTTAAGTACTTAAGAAATAATAAAATTTCTATTAGAAAATGAGGTCCTTTATATTTTTTTGAAAAATATGTAAATAGAAGTAATGTTGATTTAGAGTTAAAGTTTTTAAATTTAGGATTTTGTATTGTAGAAATTGAGAGAACAGCGGAAGAGGAATATTGAACTATACTTTTAACAAAGCAACTTGAGAAATTTAAATTTAAAGAAAAGGATTTTGATAATTTACTTATTTCTTTTATAAAAGATGAATTTAGTTTTATAGATATAAATTGATATAAAGCCAAAAATTTGTTTGTTGATATCCAATGATATTATAGAGTTTTAAAATGAGAGTGTTACTTAACTAAAGATTTGTTACCTCAATATGATAATTTATTTATCAAGGCTACAGAAGAAGAATTTAATATATTAGATAATAGTTTCAAACAGGAAGTTTTAAAACAGCAAGTTGTTTTAATAACTAGAGGTAATAAGTGAGTTTTTCTAAGTGATCGTTGAAAGAAATATGAAATGTTACCTAATCGTATTGTTAATTGTAAAGATACAATAGGAGCGGGAGATACTTTTTTTATAAGTTTTGTTTGAAACTGGCTTGAAAATTGAAATATAATTTCTGCTACAAGAGAAGCTATGATTGATGTAGAAAATTTTTTATCGAATAAAGATAAGGAATCTGAAAAAGATAAGATATTTAATTTATTTTAGATTAAAAAAGTTGGTTAAGAGAATTTAATATTATATAATTAAAAAACAGACAAGTAGATTTAAAAATGGAAGAATTTTTTATTGAAAATGAATGTAAAAATTTTAACTACTTTTAATAGAGTTAAGGATTTAGTAAATTTATTATTTATTATAATTTAAGATGGTTAAAGATAATTTAAATTGAATAATTTTGTATCTTCATCACCATCACCACGTAGCTCCAGGAAGGGGCTATTTGTGGTGATGGTTTTAATCTTAAGTTAAAATATAAAATGAAGTATTCTTATACTAGCCATCATCAGTAATAGCCTCTTCCTAAAGGATTTTAAAGGGAAGAGGTTTTTATTTATATTTTAAAAAGATAGCTATGAAGAAAAGATTGCAAATTTGAGTTATGGGATCGGCTGCTGATTTAGGATATGAAAGATTGATAGAAGAAAGAGCTATAGAGTTGTGAAAAGAGATAGCTAAGAGAGGACATATTCTAATTTTTTGAGCAGAAAAGGATGTTTATAGTCTTTCATCGGCTGCTGCTAGAGGGGCTAAACAAATGGGTGGTTTAACAGTATGAATTACTTATGGTAGATATCCAGATATTTATCCTTTAATGAAACAGTATACGGATGTTATTATATGTAGTGGAATGGATAGAGGATGATGAAGAGAATTTGTATTAGTTTCAAGTTGTGATGCTATAATAACAATATGATGATGAAGTTGAACTTTAAATGAGATTACAGTTGCTTATCAGAAGAAAATACCTATTGTAGTTATGAAATGAACTTGAGGTTGGTCTGATAGATTAGTAGATACATATTTAGATGATAGATATAAAAAGGATTCTAACAGATTTATTTGTAAATGAGTAGAAACTGCAAAAGAAGCTTTAGATTATATTGAGAATATTTTTAGATTTTAAAATTTAGCTAGTTATGGAAAAAGAAAAGATATTTTATAAGTTCTGATTTAGAAGATACTTCTAAGATAGTAATTGGTAAAAGAGTTGATAAAATTGTATTAGAAGATATAAGAAAAGATATAATAGAAGTATTAGCTGTTTCTTTTGATGGATAAGTTGATGTGTGTTATATAAATTATGGAGAAATAAAAAGTTTTTATTTAGAATTTATTAAAAATATAGCTAGTTGAGCTATTTTAAATTTGATGTGAGTCTAAATATTTGACAATTTTTTTTAAATAATTATAAATAAATTAATGAAGATTTTAAAAATTTAACTAATTTTGCTATGTCAGAATTACAAAAAAATCAAGAAATTGAAAGACAACCTGAGACAGAAAAAAGCAATTTTCTAGAAATAAAAAAACAATTAGCAGCACTTTTAGCAGCAATATGAATATGAGTTTCAGGAGCAGTTGATAATGTAGGAAAGGTGATAATACCTTCAGCGTATGGAGCTGAGGTTAAAAAGGAGATTAGAGAAGATTTGAAAAATATAAAAGTTGTGGAAGTAAAGAATATGAAAGAGTTTGAGGATTATGTGGTTAATAAATTAGATAATACTCAAAATGCAGCTATTATAAAGATTAATAAAGATAATTTTGATGAAAAATATTATAAAGAGAATATAGATAATAATTTTTGGAATATTAAAGTTTTAAAGATTTGGGAGGAAGGAGGATATAAATATTTTTTGATTTCCGGAAGCAAATTTAAAGAGACTAATGAAGGATTTAGAGAAATAGTGGTAAAGTTAGAAGAAAAGGTAAGGAAATCAGAAGAAGAGAGAAGGAAATCAGAAGAAGAGAGAAGGAAATCAGAAGAAATAGTAGCATATTATAGATTTGAATTGGAGATGAATAGACTTATAGTATTTTTAAATTTCTGAGAGAATGTAGATATTTTAGAAAAATATAATTGGAAATTTTCTAGAAAAAAATTGGAACAGATAAATGAGGATTTAGATAAAATATCATTGTTGAAGGTTGATGAAGTTACGTTTAAACAATGGATAGATACTTTAAAAAAGTTGGAAGAAAGATATCCTGATATGAAAAATTTAATAGAAAAGATAATAAAAAACTTGAAGTCTAAAAAAAGAATTACTCCGACAATGTTTGCGAGAAGATAATTGAATTAGTTTTTTAAATAAAAATAAAAATGAAAAAAAATAAAATATTAGAGATATCTGATAGTTTTAATATGAAAGAAAAAAAGGAAAATAAGGAGAGTATCTTATATAAAAAAGTTTCTGAAGATATAGAGAAATCTCATCAAGATATTATGGATATGATAAGAAGCGATAAAGTAATTAATAAGTTTTATAAAAAATTAGATTTTAAAGATAAGGTAGCTTTTGTTTTGTTGTTAGATGATTTAAGGAAACAATGAAAAGATATATATTTTATTAGTAAAGTAATTTCTAAATATCCTAAAAAAATGTTTTCTTTGTTGGAGATTAAATATGATGATGTCAAAAAATTATTAGTTTTAGAGAAAAAGTATAAAGAGAATAAAGAGATAATTAAAGAGAATAAAGAGATAATTAAAGAGAATAATGAAATAGCAGAGATTTTAGAAAAACAGAAAAAAGAAATAAAAAGTCGGATAAATCAAAAACTGAAGAAAGCTCCTGAATTTGAAAAACCAATAAAAGATCAATCTAAACAAATTTCAGAAAAATATGGAATATCTCAAGATGAGGCATTTATATATGTATTCAATAAGTTCTACCAAGAAAATCAACAATTTGCTAACAAAATATGAGATATACCTTCTCAATATAAATGATTGATAGAATCTATTACTAAGAAAGTAGAAGAGCAAATAAAAGTTTCTGAAAAGGTAGAACAGATATCTTGAGCAAAGCAATGAATAAGTGCTTTTTCAGAAAAATCAGTTTATGATAATGATTTAAAATCAAAGGTAGAAGGTGTTAATATAGAAAAATTAGATTTTAATCAAAAGTTAAAGATTTTTAATAATTTGTTTGATATTTATAAATCCGATATTCAGAAAGATTTGGTAAAATATAATTTAAATATAGAGAAAGTTGAAAAGTATTTAAATTGAGAAAAGTTATCAGATCAGGAGACTGAGAAAGTAAATCAAGTATTTATAAGGTATTTGGAAACATTTAATAAAGAATTTGAAAATACTTTTTTGAAAGAGTATAAAAAAAAAGCTATGGAAAAGTATGTTAAAGAGACATTAGATTTGTTTTATCAGATAACAGGATGAGAAGGTATAGAATATAAAAGTGTAGATATAAAGTCTGATTGACAAATAAATATAAATTTTAAGTATAAAAATACGCCTTTATATATGAGAATTGACAAAGAAGGTAATATTATAATGGAAAATTATACTTATTTTTCTCAGGGACTTTACAAGTTGTGAGAAGAGAAAGTAAATGATTTTTTTGAGTTTGTAGGTATTAAACAGATAATGGAAGGGGTTGAAAATATGTCAGCTGAGGAGTTTTTAATTTTTTGAAAGGAGTGGAAAAATAAATTGGATAGTTTTATAGAAGATAAGTTGGATAAATTTTATCAAGAAAATGATAGATTGTGAAATAAAAATTTGATGAAAGCAGAGATGAATTATGAATTAACAAGACAAGATATAAGTTATAGTTTTATAAAATTTTATGTTCCTCCAGAGATTAGACAAAAGTATTTAACTTGAAATTTTGAGATAACTCAAGAAAAAGATAAAGATTTTTACAATTTTTTAAAGACTATTGATTATAGTTTAAGATTTCAAAAAGGTAGTGAAGAAATATTAGAGAAAGTTTTAACAAGTAGGCAGTTTAGATGTGTTCTAGATGATCTAAGTTACCAAGAAGACAGTATTTCTACTTATAGTTTTTTGAGAGAGTTGAAATTGATTTCTTCAGAATGAAGTTTTAATTTAGAAAGGTTTAATAAGTTTGTAAATCTTTTGGAAAAGTCTGCTTGAAATGCAAAAGCATTGAATTTATTGAATTGATTATTTCCTATAAATTGATATGAATGGGAAGTAACAAGTGATGGAAAGGTAAAGTTGGTAAAACAAGAATTAGATTTAGATTTTTCTGATGTAATTGAAAAAGAAAAGGTAAGTGTTTAAGTTGATTTAGTAAAGATGTGTTTAAAATAAAAAGAAGTTTGAAATTTAAAAAAATTGGTCTAAGTCAATAAAAGCAAAATAGATTATATTGTGAAGATAAAGCTCCTGGAAAGATAATAGAAAATCCAGGAGTTTTTATTTTGGGGTTTATGGCACTATAGAGAGGTTTCGACTGAATAAATGCTTTTATTGTTTTTATTTTGTAATTTTATTGGAATATTCCAATTAGGTATTTGACATTTTCAATATGCTATATATATTTTAGCTCGGAAGTAATCCAAATTTTTATTTATAATTTAATTTTGTGAGATTAATGAAATTTAAAAATTATTTTTGGATTTTAGGGTTGGCTTTTATTTTACTTTTGGGATGATGTAAAAAGGGAGATAAGATAGGTGATATTTATCAGGTACAAGAAATGAAATATGTTGTTAAAACTTGAATTATGATTTCAGAAAATAGTTTTGTTTGAACTGTAGAACCTCAATCTCAAACTATGCTTTGATCTCCAGTAGGTGGTAAAATAGTTTCAATAAAGGTAGATGAAGGAGATTATGTAAAATGATGATGGCTTTTGGCAGAGGTTGATCCGTCGCCTATAATGACAAATTTAAAATCTGCTAATGATATTTTAGCTACTTTGGAAGCAATGTATAAAAATACAGAAGCTATGTTTGATGCTCAAATAGCTGCAATGAAACAAAAAGTTCAGCAAGCAAAAGCTGCTATGGAAATGGCACAAAAAGCTTTAGAATGAGTAAATAAGTGATTGAAAGATACTCATAAAATTACTAAAGAACAATTAGAAACTGCTAAAAAACAAGTAGAACAGGCAAAGGTATGAGTAGAGACTGCTAAAACTAATTTAGAACATACTAAAAAAGTTTTAAAACAAAGAGAAAAAGATATTTATTCAAATAGTAAGAATGCTTTAGCCCAAGCTAGAATTGTTGCAACAAATTTCCTTAATTTTGTAGATGAATTAGTATGAATTTCAGATAAAAACAAACATAAAAATGATATGTTTGAAGCATATTTGGGAGCTAAAAACACTGCTTTAAAAGAAAATATCAAATCAGAACGAAGAAAAGTATATTCAGATTATAAAAATTGGAAGAAGGATGTAGATCAATTAATAGAAGATATTAAAAATTCTCCTGATGTTACTGCTGATGAAAAATTAAAACAAAGAATATATAATGCTTTAAAGCAAACAGAAGGTCTATTTGTAAAACTTAGAAAGTTAGCAGATGATACATATCATTTAATAGATGCTAGTGTCGCTGCACCTACATTTCCAGCGTCTATGATCAATCAATATAAACAACAAGCAACTAATTTTCAAACTATGATAGAAAAAACTTTGCTTACTGCTGAATGAAATTATCTTTTAGGTATAAAATGATCTATTCAAGCTATCGAGAATTTTAAGAAACAATCTAAAATGAAGTTGGACCTTTTGCAAAAACAATATAAAATGGCACAAAAGCAATATGAAACTGCTAAACAGACTTATCAGCAGTATTTAGCAATGTCACAATGAAAAATTGATGAAGTTACAACTAAAAAACAAGTAACAGAAAAACAATATGAAATTGCTAAAAAACAATATGAAGAAGCTGTAGCTGGATTAAAAGCTCTTCAAAAACAAAAGGCTACTCAACTTAGTCAAATAAAAAGTAAGATTGCTCAAGTAAAATGAAATAGATCACAAGCAGCAATTCAGTTGGGTTATACAAAGATAGTGGCACCTTATGATGGTATAATTTTGAAAAAAATGGCTGATATTGGACAAGTAGTTGGTCCAGGTATGCCTGTGTTTGCTTTAGCTGATGATAAAAAATTAAAGATAAAAGTGTATTTACCTTCTTCTTTAGCAAACAAAATAAAAGTAGGAGATAAAGTAAGGATATATATTACTGATTTATGAGAATTTTTTACTGGTTTTGTTCATAAGATATATCCTAATGTAGATTTTATGTCTAAAAGGGTACCAATAGAAGTGTACTTAGAAAATATAGAATGAAAACTTAAAATAGGTATGTATTGAAAAGTTTATTTTTCTTTTGCTCAGTTAACGGGTTATAAGATACCTAAATCATTTATTGAATATAAATGGGGTGAATATTTTGTTAAATTGTCTGATTGAAAGAAAGTAAAAGTTAATGTAAAACAATGTGATGAAAATCGATGTTTGGTAGAGTCAGAAGAGTTAAAAGAATGAATTGTGATTTTAAAATAATTTAAATTTGTAATATATTTTTCTCATGATACGTAAATTTGCTGAGTTTTGGATAAAAAATGGAAAGATAACAGTCATTTTTATGATAATTTTTATGATTTGGTGAATATTTTCTTGGTTAGTTATACCAAAGCAATATAATCCTGATATAATTGTCCCAGCTTTTAATATAATAGTTCCTGCACCTTGATATAATGCAAAAGAAGTTGAGAATCTTATTGTAAAACCTTTGGAAAATAAACTTATGGAGATAGAATGAGTAGAGCACGTTTATTGAGTAGCTCATGCTGATCGGGGTGCAGTAATGGTTTCTTTTTATGTATGAACAGATAAAGAAAAAGCAACAACAAGGCTTTATAATAAAATTTTTGCTAACATAGACCTTTCTCCTTTGGGTGTTCAAAAGCCTATTATTAAGCCTATTGATCCAGACGATATTCCTATATATACTTTTGCTATAACAAAAGATAATTTAAATGTATGTAGTTGAGTTATTTATTCTGGTTGTAAAACTGATATTGATTTAAGAAAAGTAGCTGTAGATGTATTAGATAAAATTAAATATGTAGAAAATACATCAGTTTTTTATTTAGTTTGATGAGAAAATGACAATATTAATATAAAATTAGATTTAGATAAACTAGAAGCAAAACATATTGATATAATGCAAGTATGGCAAGCTTTAAAGAAAAATAATATTGTTTTTCCGTGATGAGAAATAAGAAATGATAAAGAAAAAGAAATTTTACAAGTAGACTGAAATTTGAATGATATAAACAAAGTAGCTAATCTTATAGTGTGATATTATAATGGTTCTCCTGTATATCTAAAAGATGTAGCTTTAATATACAAAGGTATTACCAAGAAAAAATATTTTACTTTTTATCAACCTAGTTTAAAATATTCTACACACAATACTTGAATTTTTAAAGATGCTATTTTTATTGGTGTGGCTAAAAAAAGAGGAACAAACGCGGTTTTTGTGGTAAACGATTTAAAGGAAAAACTTAAAGAAATTCAAAATGACTTACCAAAATGATTTAAGATTGTAGAGATACAAAATGAATGAAAAACTGCAAAAGAAGCTACGGATATGCTTTTGATAAATTTGATAGAGTCTATTATAATAGTATTTTTCGTTTTATGGATATATCTTGGAATAAAAGATGCATTTAATAATGCTATGGCTATTCCTCTTACTTTAGCTTGAACAATTGGTTTAGCTTTAATATTAGGAGATAATATTAACAGAATTACACTTTTTGCTTTGATTTTAGTATTGTGAATGCTTGTTGATAACTGAACTGTTGTAGTAGAGAATATTACTAGACATTTAGAGATGAGAACTAAATCTGGTAAAACAACTTTACAAGCAATATTAGATGCTGTAGATGAAGTATGAGTATGAGTTATTTTATCTACTATAACAAGGATTTTGGCATTTATTGCGATGTTTTTTGTTACTTGAATGATGGGTCAATATATGGGTCCTATTCCTAAATATGCAATTATTACTCTTACATTGTCTCTTTTGGTAGCGTTTTCTGTTAATCCGTTTTTATCTTATGTTTTTGCTAAAAGACCTGAAATAAAGGAGGAAAAGAAAGATTGTGCTAAAGATTTAGTTTGTGAAGTAGAAGATGTTGCTAAACATTGATTACATGAAGTAAAAAGGACTTGGATAGAAAAGAAATATTTGCAAATTATGAGATCATTGCTAGGAGATGAAAATAAAGTTAAAAGAAAAATATTTAAATTAGCTTTTTGGAGTTTGCTTTTTGCTGTAATAATTGTTCCACCATCTTTGGGAATATTTAAAGCTAGGATGCTTCCAAAATCTAATAAAGAGCAGATTTATATTTGGATAGATACTCCTAGAAGTCGGAGTATATATCAGACTATGAAAGTTTCTCAGGATTTAGGTAAATTTTTGTCCTGTTTTACTTATTCAGGTCAAAAAACAGATTTTTGTAGTAGTTTATATAAAATTTTGAAAATTTCAGATGAAGAGACTAAAAGTCTTTCAATTATAAAATGAGTTGCTTGGTGGGTAGGTATAGCTCCAGTACCAGATTTTGCTAATACTTTCCGTAGTTCTATGATGAGAAATTGAGAACAATATATTTCTACAAGAGTAAATCTTATCTCGGTTGATAAGAGAGATATTTCTTCTGAGCAGTTTACGATAGCTATTAGACCGTATCTTAAAAAGTATCTTCTAGCAAAATATCCTGATATTAAGGTTAGACTTTTGGAAGATCCTCCTGGTCCTCCTGTAAGAGCTACGTTTATGTTAAGAGTGCAAACAGAATCTGAAGTTGATTATTCAAAACTAGAGAAATTAGCAGATTGGCTTTATAAAAAATTATTACCTATATTTAAAACGCATCAAGTTGTAGATGTTTATACTTCCAAAGAGCATTATCAAACAAAGTGGATTATTAAGTTAGATCATGAATTGATTACTAGACTAGGTTTAAATGTAGAGCAAATTGCTTATACTATTTATAATTTTTTTGGATGATGAGTTAAAGTTTCATTGTATCATGATAGTAATACTAAAGAGCCAATTAATATAGTAATTGCTGGTTTAGATTCTCAAACAAAAGATATAGATACTTTAAAAAAGATTTATTTTACTAATAAACAGTGAAAACAGATACCTTTGTTAGAAATTGCTAAAATTATACCTGTAGCTTATGATAAAACTATTTATGATGATGACAGATACCAAACTGTCTATATTTATTGAGAGATGGGTGATAATAGCGTAGTATATCCTGTGATTAATATTTATAAGGAGTTTTTAGATCCTGCTTTTTGGGAAGGAAGTTATAAACTTTTGAGCTGGGGACCTTATTGATTTTGGATACAAGATATAAAAACAGGTGAGAAATATAGGCTGCGGTGGTGAGGTGAATGGAAACTTACAATGGATACATTTAGGGATCTTGGTATAGCGATGATTATAGCGATTTTGGCTATATATCTTTTGATGGTAGCTCAATTTAGAAGTTTTGCTATAGGTGGTATTATAATGCTTACTTTTTTGTTAGGTTTTTTTGGTGTTTTTCCAGGATTTACAATACTTTATCTGCTGAAAAATGAGTATTTTAGTTCTACTAGTATGATATGAGTGATTGCTTTGGCTGGTATAGTAGTTGGTAATGCTATTATTTTGTTAGAATATTTGAATGTATTGTTAAAGAGAGGTTTGACTTTAAAAACAGCTTTACTTGAAGCCGGAGTGACTAGATTAAGGCCTATAATTCTGACTTCTCTGACAACAGTGCTTTGAGCAACTACTATTTTAGGGGATCCTGTATGGTCCTGACTTGCTTGGTCTATTATATGGGGATTGTCAGTTTCTGCGGTATTGACTTTAATAGTAGTTCCTGTGTTTTTATATGATACTATGAAAAAGGCTAAATAAGGAATTTTAATTAGAGTTTTTATTATTTTTTATATCTTCGAATATGCTTCAATCATAAGTTTTAAGTAATGTTTTAATTATTGTGATACTCCAGAGAAAAAAAAGTAATAGGTATAATACGAGTCATATATAATCGATAATTTGTATATTAAAAATTTTGTAAATTAGATGTGTAGAAGCTACATATGCTCATAGTGGAAATGTAAAAGCCCACCATGACATAGAATAAGGCAATTTTAAATCTTTGATATAATAAATAGTCATTATAATAGCCATTAGGACCCACCATATACCAAATCACCAAATAAAAAATCAAAAAGTAAAGAAAGGTTCTTTTAAAGATATAAAATTGTAATTTTTAATTAAGTTAATTAAAGCAACTGTTCCTGCTCAAATAGGTCATAAATTTATCCATATAGTAGGAGCTAAAGTAGTAGGTAAAGGATAATGTATTATAAAACGATATAGACATATAGCTAATAATCCTAAATATAAAAAGAAACCAGCTCACCATCAAATAAAATTAGTTATTATTATGATTTCCTTTAAAATTCCAGAAGTATAGGGTATTAACATACTTCAGGCTATAGGTATTACAATGAGTCATACTGGTGGGATAAACCAACCAGGATTTATGTGATCTATTTTTATATCAGTGTTTTTAAATGATAAAAAGGGAACTAACAAAGCAAAAATAATAGTAAAAAAAGCCCCGAGACCCCAAAAAATTCATCAGATATTTATATTATTATCTATTACGATAAAATTAGCTGCTAAAACTAATAGTCATACACTTATAGTAGGATAGAAGTTGGAAATGATTGGGTGATATAAGTCTTTTTTGGCATTTTCAGTATAGAATATCCATCTTAAAATCCAAGGTATCAACAAAAAGAAGAAGAGAAGAATATTAAAGTAAAATAGTAATTGAGATATTGGTTTTAGTATAGGTATATATTGACTATAAAATAAACTTGTAATAGCCAGTATTCAGGTTCACATTACAGAAGCAAACCAAGACGGAGAAAAGTTTTTAACGATTTTACATTTACAACTTAGTTTGTTAAACATGGTTATTTATTTAATTGATAAAATGAGTGTCTCCTTAATTCAATGAATATTGAAACGTTATTAAAAATCAAGAATAAATTTTTGATTTCTAAATTTAACTTACTAAGATATTTATTTTATCTTGATTTTTTCTAATAAGATTTTATATTAATTGAGATTTATATTTTAAATTTTTTTAGAATGTCTTTAAAGGAGCAACTTTTGCAAATTAACCCATCAGAAGCTGTAACTTTATCAGAAGCAGAGAAAAAAGTAAAAATAGAATCAACTTTTACAAGAGTATTTAGTTGGTTAGGTATATCGTTACTTTTAGCATTTTGAACAGCTTATTGAGTATTTTGGGGAGTTAAAAATGGTTTTATTGAACCTTCTTATATGTTTCCTGTTTTTGTAGGGAGTGCTATTTTAGCATTTGTTTTAGTGATAGTAATTTCTTGGTTTTGGGAAAAACTTTCTTATACAGCTTTAGCTGTACTTTTTATCTTGTTTTCAATTTTAGAGTGATTTGGACTTTCAGGAATATTTTTAACTTATCAGATAAAGAGTATAGTATTAGCTTTTGGTTTAACTAGTGGCCTATTTTTAGGATTAGTTTTAGCAGGTAATGTACTAAAAGTTGATATAGCTAAATGGTCTACTGTTTTGTTAGTAGCACTGGTAGTTCTTATTATTTGAGCTTTAATAAATATATTCTTAGGTAATTCTACTTTGGATTTGATACTAACAGTAGCTTTTATAGTTGTATTTTCTTTGTTAGTTATATTAGATATTAATATGATTAAGCAAGCTGCATTGGTAGGAGATAAAAGATTAGAAATAGTAATGGCTTTATCTTTGTATTTAGATTTTATTAATTTATTCTTAGAGATTTTAAAATTATTAGGTAAATCTGAAGACTAAATATTTAAGAGATTAAAAATTTATTTTTATGGCTAAAAAGAAAAAAAGAAAATCTAGAAAAAGTAAAAAAAAGGTTTTAACAAAGTGGCATATAGCATTGCCACTTGTTTTTGTATCTTTTTTATTTTTCTTTTCTTTGATTTTTTCGCCAGATTCTCTTGCATACTTAATAGTATCTTTTGTGCCAGTTTTTTTCTTTGGTAAACGATGAACTTTTTTGTTTTTTGCCGGTATGCTAATTTTAGGTTTATGGATAATTTATGATGAGACTATTTTAAAGAAGTCGCCATTTAAGAAATTTTTTATATTATTAGTTTTACTTTTGCCTATATTTTCTTTTCCTTTACTTTATGATGAGAAGTTGCTACCTTCTCAATTTGGATGAAATCTTTGATATTTAATTTTATATATAGAGAGTAAATTATTTTCTTGAAATATAAAAGCTATAGAATTATTTTCTATTATTTTGTTTGTAAGTGTTTTTATTTTGTTGTTTTGAAAAACTATTTATAATTTGTTTAAGAAGATACCTAAATTTGAATTAGCAATAAAAAGTGAAAATGAAAAAGATATAAAAAATGATATAAGAAAAGAAAAGACATTATTTAATCAACAAAAAGAAAAAATTAAAGAGAAAGATAAATTAATTGATAAATCTAAAGATAAGCAACTTTTAAAGCAATTGATTAAACAAAAGATTGAAGAAAAACTTAAGCAAAAAGAAGAAGAAACTCAGAAAAAACAAATTAAAATTAATTTTCCTGAAGATAAACCTACTTTTGACGTAAACTTGTTGGAATCTCCATCTAGTCAGATACAGATTGACGAACAATATTTGATTGAACAGTGAAAGGCTATAGAAGAAAAATTAGCAGAATTTAATATACCAGTAAAAGTAGAAGGTTTTAACATTTGACCTACTGTTTTACAAATAAAGGTAAAACCTGAAGCTGGTATTAGTATTTCTAAAATAGAACAAAAGAAAAAAGACTTGGCTATGGCTTTAAAGGCAAAATATTTGAGAATATTGGCTCCTATTCCATGAACAGAGTATGTAGGTATTGAAATTCCTAATCCTAATGCAAGAATCGTAAGATTGAAAGAATTATTAGATTCTACCGAATTTGCTAAGTCTATGCAAAAGAGTTTAACTAATCTTGCTATTTGAATATCAATTGATTGAAAAAAAATTATAAAACCTTTAGAGAAGATGCCTCATCTTCTTGTAGCAGGTGCTACTGGCTCGGGAAAATCAGTGGGTATTAACGATTTTATTTTATCATTGATTTATCAAAATACACCATCTGAACTAAAATTTATAATGGTTGATCCAAAACAAGTTGAACTTGGTATATATGAATGAATTCCTTATCTTCTTGCCCCTATTATCACTGATCCAGAAAAAGCTGTAAAAGTGTTGAAGTGGGCAGTGGGTAAGATGGAGGAGAGATATTCCCTTTTGAAAGAAGCAAGAGTTAGAAATATTGATGAATATAATAAAAAAGTTTCTAAAGATAAGAAACTACCAAGGATTGTAATAATAATAGATGAATTAGCAGATCTTATGATGTCATCATCTTCTAAGAAAGATACTGAAACCGCTATTGCTCGTATTGCTCAAAAGGCTAGAGCTGTATGAATGCATTTAATAGTAGCTACTCAAAGACCTTCTGTAAATGTTATAACTGGTCTCATAAAAGCTAATATTCCTACTAGAATAGCTTTTGGTGTTATTTCTCAAGTCGATAGTAGAACAATTCTTGATATGAAATGAGCAGAAGATCTTATGTGAAAATGAGATCTTTTATATATAGATCCTACTACGAAATTTCCATTAAGAGTTCAGGCTCCTTTTGTTTCTACAGAAGAAGTTGACAGGATTGTAGAATATTTAAGAGACAAATATATGCAATGACTTTCTGAAGAACAAGTTTATGATCAAGAAATCATAAATATTCTAAATTCAAAAGCTGAAACTGTTTGAGGAGGTGATATTTCAGAAGAAGATGAAGAGTTAGTACAAAAAGCAATAGAAATAATAAAACAAACAAGAAAAGCATCTGCTACTTTACTTCAAAGAAAATTGGGTATATGATTTGCTCGTGCTGCTAGAATAATGGATATATTAGAAGAGAGATGAATTGTATGACCTCAACAATGAGCAAAGCCTAGAGAGATTTATATATAGATAAATATCACAGGCTATCTATTTTATTATCACAAACAAATTTTTAGATATAACAGAAAATAAGTAGTTTAATTTTTAATAATACTACTTACAATTCGAGCCAAAAAATTTTTTTCTATCTTATGACAATATAAGTTCTTACAACCTAGTTGAAAACATCATACACAAGGAAGATTTTGGGATATATAAGTTGTGTTAGGGTTTGTTAGACTTTGATATATT
>Ga0256838_1000831_pt1 | contig 16379 bp, 16 predicted proteins | sample 4571419metaG_FD_185978 | JGI IMG/M metagenome (GOLD analysis project Ga0256838, IMG submission 185978) | Hydrothermal vent microbial communities from Guaymas Basin, Mexico - 4571-419 | ecosystem: Environmental > Aquatic > Marine > Hydrothermal vents | place: Mexico: Guaymas Basin | collected...
CCGAGTATATGGATGCATCGGATTGAGCAGAACCTTCTCCGCGTCTCCGTATTCTACGAACTTCCCTAGGTACATTATGGCCATCTTATCGGCTACGTAAGCTCCAGTGGAGAGGTCGTGGGTGATAAAGAGGAACGAGATCTTGTATTTCTCCTTAAGCTCCATGAGTAGGTTGATGATTCCCGCGCGTATCGATACGTCGAGCATCGACACGGGCTCGTCGGCTACTATGTACTTCGGGTTAAGTACTAACGCTCTAGCGATGGCCACGCGCTGCCTCTGTCCTCCGGAGAGCTCGTGCGGATAACGCTTTATGAAGTCCTCGGGCGGTAGGAGCTTTACGGCTTCTAAGGCCTCTATGACCTTATCGCGCTTCTCCCTTTCGTTCTTTACGAGGCCGTTTACGACTAAAGGCTCAGCGATGATGTCGTATACGGTCATTCTCGGGTTTAGCGAAGCGTAGGGGTCCTGGAATATGATCTGAGCCACGCGACGATAGTGCTTCAATAGCTTCGGGGGTATCGTGAACACGTCTACCATATCCTCGCGGAACATCGCTCCAGCGCGGCGGAGTAAATCATACGGTATACCCCGCTCCTCCTCGTCGAACTTGAACCGCAAGTGTCCTTCGGTAGGTTCCGTGAGCCTTAGCGTTACTCTTCCCGTCGTCGTCTTTCCACATCCGCTTTCTCCAGCTAATACTAGGAACTCTCCCTCACGTAACTCGAAGCTTACTCCGTCGACGGCTTTTACGTAAGGCTTCTCGCGTATTCCCTTAACGAGTACGTCGATCGCGGACACCCTTACCTCGAACCGCTTCTTTAATCCTTCGGCCTTTAATAGTAGCTCGCCCGGCATACTATATCACCTCCGTTCCCTATTCAATCCCTCCGCGTGATTCTTCCAGCGAAGTGACACGCGACCCGATGACCGGGCTCTATCTCCTTCCGTTCGGGCTCCTTAGTGGAACATACGTGCTGAGCGTACGGACACCTCGGGTGGAAGCGGCATCCGCGGGGCGGGTTAAGTAGGCTAGGCGGGGCTCCGGGTATGCTCTTCAACTTCTCACCGGCGAACCTAGCCTTAGCGGACGGAATGCTCTTCATGAGTAGATAAGTATAGGGATGAAGCGGCTTCTTGAAGATCGTGAACACGTCCGCCTTCTCCACCATACGTCCCGCGTACATCACAGCTACGGTATCTACTACCTCAGCTACTACCGCTAAGTCGTGCGTGATCATGATCATCGAGTTAATCTTACCCTCGCGTATGAGGCGCTTCATGAGCTCTAATATCTGAGCCTGAATGGTCACGTCTAAAGCGGTCGTAGGCTCGTCCGCGATCACTAGATCGGGATCGAGAGCTAGGGCCATAGCGATCATAGCCCTCTGCTTCATTCCTCCGGAGTACTCGTGCGGATAGTTCTTAGCTCTCTCCGGATCTAGTCCCACGAGCTTGAATAGCTCCTCCACGCGCTTCCGAGCCTCTTCCTCGGATATTCCGGGACAGTGTACCATAATAGCCTCCACGATCTGATCTCCGACGGTCATCACGGGGTTAAACGCGTTCATGGCTCCCTGGAATACTATACTCATGCGCTTCCGACGTAGATAGCGTAGGAGGTGTTCCGGGATCTTCGTGAGATCTATCGGATATACCTCGCCATAACGAGCTCCTAGGTTGAAGATCACGCGGCCGCTGCGGTACTTTCCTTCGGGAGGTAAGAGGCGGAGTATTCCATAAGCAGTAGTGGTCTTTCCACATCCGCTCTCCCCTACGAGACCAAGTATCTCTCCGCGCTTCAGATCGAAGCTTACGTACTCGGAGGCTTTTACCCGGCCGGTAGTGGTCTCGTACCGTATCGTAAGGTTATCGAGCTTTACTATGGTGTCCTTATCAATGTTAACGTCCTCTACTAGATAAGGCTCGAAGAGCTCGTACTCTAGCTCTTTAATCTCTTCGGGCGGATGTATGCACTCAGCTAGGTTCTTATAAAGAAAACGGGAAGCGGCCGTGGGACGCTTAGCCATCTGAATCACCTCATCGGGGCTTTTATCTCCTCCTTAGCCTCGGGTTAAGTATCTCGTCGAACGCGTAGCCGAGCATCGTGAACGCGAAGGTGATAGTAGCTATAGCGGCTCCAGGCGTGAGTATCATCCGCCGCTTCTCTAGTAGACCGGACTGGCTTAGGAAGGCGTTCATCATCTTACCCCGGGAGATGTAGTTACCGGTGGTGAATCCTAGGAAGGATATTCCAGCCTCGGACATGATCGCTCCTCCGACGCTTAATACGGCCTGAGCGAACACGATAGGCATCACGTTCGGTAAGACGTGACGGAAGATGATGTACATGTTAGATCCTCCAGCGGCGCGAGCGGCTTCTACGTAAGGCATAGCCTTTACCGCTAATACCTGAGAACGCACAAGCCTAGCGGTACCGGCCCGTCCTAGGATCGCGATCACGATGATGATCGCTACGAATCCTAGCTGTCCTCCTATAGCTACGGCTATCACGATCATAAGAGGAAGACCGGGAATCACGAGGAAGATGTCGACGATACGCATGATTATGGTGTCTACCCATCCTCCGTAGTAACCGCTGATCACTCCTAATAAGGTACCTATGATCATAGACGCTATGGAGGCGGTGATTCCTACGGTGAGGGACACGCGGCTTCCCCGAATCCGCTCGGAGAGCATATCACGACCGGCGTTATCGGTACCGAATAGGAACGTTAAGCTAGGTTTCTGTAGTGCGGGGCCTACGAACTCGTACCGCTTAAACGGTGAAATATACGTAGCGAAGATAGCTATGAACGTATAGAATAATATAATAGCAAGTCCGGCCATTCCCGTACGAGACATCGAGAACTGCTTCCGAAAGCTAAGGAACCTCTTCCGACGTAGTTCTAGCTTCCCCTTCCGAGTGATAAGTTCCTTGGTCTCGCGACTCATACTCTATGTTAAGCCGAAAGACGACATAAAAGATGCTCGCTATTAAGTCTCTCGCTCCTTTTAGGTTTGAGTAAAAGTGAAGTATCATCAAAAAATCAGAGCCTTACTCTCGGATCTAAGTACGTGTACAAGATGTCCGCTATAATGTTAGCTATTACTACGAGGATCGCGGTGATGTAGAACGCGGCCTCTAATACGGGGAAGTCGCGCGTCGTATAGGCGTCATACATGATACGCCCTACTCCGGGCCGGTTGAATAGCGTCTCCGTGATGATAGCTCCCGAGACTATTCCCGCGTAGCTTAGAGCTATGATTGTGACTAAAGGTAGCATAGCGTTACGTAGCGCGTGCTTGTAGAGGACGGTCTTCTCGTCCAGACCCTTAGCGCGAGCCGTGAGTATGTAGTCTTCGGTGAACACGTCGATAAGCGTGGAACGAGTGATTAGGAGCGTACCTCCGTAAGATATGAGTGTTAGAGTGACGAGCGGGAGTATCATGTGGTGTATATAAGATATTACGAACGCTAATCCGTGAGTTCCGGGCGTCACGTATCCTCCTATAGGGAACCGCCCTAGCTGGAAGGCGAACACATATAGGAGTAGTAGACCGAGCCGGAAGGCGGGGACGGAGTATAGGAATAGAGAGCTGAAGAGTAGGAAGGCGTCGGTGAAGGTCTTACGATAGCGAGCGGCGATCACTCCTAGTCCTATTCCGAGTAGTAGCGATAACGTGTTTGAAGCTCCCATCAGGATTACGGTGTTTACGAGACGGAACTTTAGGATGTCCCGTACCCGGCCTCCTCCCTCCACGCGCATCGCGTATCCGAAGCGGAAGATGAGCATGTTACGCAAGTATTGTACGAACTGGATCCACTTAGGCTTATCTAGTCCCCGCATGTGCTCTAGAGCCTGAATCACGTCGGTGATGTTCTTCGTCTTCGCGACGTTCCTAGACTCCATTAACCGCTGTAGTATAGGATTACCGGGCATCGAGCGGAAGAGTATAAAGTTTATTACTAGGATGATGATGACCGTGATCGCTCCTTGAAGTATGCGCATCGATAGATACTTAGATACCTGAGCCACGTCGATGAGGAACACCGCGAAGGCGAGTATAAAGGCTAGGACCGCTACGGCTACTCCCGATCCGAGAGCCCGCCGATCGTAGTATGAGCTCTCTACAACCTTATAGGCGTTGAGCTCAAGAACGTAGAATGCCCTTAGGCCCTTTAAGATCGAGGCGTAGATTCCCGCGGTGATTAATAGGGACGTAATGATGCTCCGAATTTCGTTTAGAGGCTTCCCCGAAAGCTTCGTGTATAAGCGATAGAGGGAGAAAATTAAGGCTATTATGAGGCCTACCCGGGCGTACGTGAATTGAGGCTCGAGACTCGACGTTAGATTATATATGTATCTAATTTGTTCTACCGAAGTCTCGGTGCTACCGTAAGAATAAATATAGTGATACGCCCGAGGTAAGACGATCGATAAGCCGCTAAGTAAGGCTATTAGTGCTAAGATGTAGTCTATAGGAGAGAGCTTCTTCAAGGCGTCTTTAAGGCCCATGTGAGAGGTTCGGGTTTCAACTTAAATTTGAATCGCGACGCTTCCTAGATTCTAAAACCCCTTCCCGAATTCGATTAGAGACTCTTATGAAGATCGAGGCGTTAGAACGAATAGATAGAAATTTCGTCGCGATCATGAGGCGCATAGACCCTACGCTCGAATCGAAGTTACAAGAATACTTTGGCGATAGGACTTCGTACGTATTAAGGAACCTACTTAAGCCACCCTCTGAGGAACGGTTTTGGATTCCGGACGATAAAGTAAGGATACGCACATCTAGGAAGATACTAGAGCTCACGCCCGAAGACATATTAGAAAGGATAAAGGACGATAAGGTAAAGGCCGAGATAAAGGAGTACGAGGGGGAGATATTCGTTAGCGTAAAGACTATAGAAAGAAAGAGCAGGAGGGACCCGGACTTATTAGAGATAAAACTCGATCGCATAGGATCCGTACGCGCGTTAGTAGGGAGGCGTGTGCGTGGTAAACATATCATCACGAAGGACGTGAGGCCCGGGAAGAGATATAACGTAGGGGCATCTAAGGGTCCGTTTATAGGAATAGGATTCCTATCCGATAGGCCCGGATCGTCGAAAGCGGCTTTATACATGCACACTTCACCGCGGTTCTTACCCGATCTACGCGGTTCAGACCTCCATGAGATAGGAGCCTTACATCCTATACCCCGGGGCGCCACGTTGAGTGTAATAGAGGACGACGTATCAGGAAAGAACGTAGCCCTCATCCCTGCTCCCGACGACCTCGGTATCGCGGCATTATTAGCTAAGCGCGGCGCTAACGTGTATATTGCGACGGAGTTGCGTGGTCTACTAAATAGAGTAAAGAAGATCAGAAAGCGCATAGGTATAGAGATCAACGCCATATACGGTAAGCCCGATATGCTCTTAGGGAAGAAATACGATCTCGTGATCGTAAATACTATATCATCGGACATAGGACTGAGACCTCAGCCTTACGTCGAATACGTGAGACCGAAAGCCGCGAGATACGTGAAGATCGCTAAAAAGTACCTCAATATAGGACTTAAGGCGTTAGCGCGTGGTGGGCATTTGATATACGTGGTGAACACGATCGACCCCCGGGAGGTGCGCGCCTCCTTGGGTGATCTAATACTATTGTTAGAAGGCGTCACACAAATAGATCCCGGATTAGACGGCTTCTACGTGGATATAGACGGAATAAAGACCACGATCGTAACGCGTGATGAGGGACCTTATTTCGCTGTGAGTCGCCTAGTCTATAGGCGATCTCGCGCATCACGTTTTTGTATTCATTTTCGAACGTCCTCGATATGGATAGCATAATGATCGCCGAGGGTATCCGAACCGTTGGGATAGTCTCAAGGGCTACCTTTAAGGAGACGAACTCTCCGATAGCTCCCGCCATAAACGCTCCTAATCCTCTAGATATAGTATCTATGATCGAGAGTGATGAGTACAAGATTCCTCTATATTCCGGAAGGTTTCCGTCCGCGAGTATTCCGTTCTTCATCGGCCCAACGATTCCCGCGATCACGAACGCTAATGCCCCTAGAAGAAACGCGCGGCGTAGAACGTTATCCTTAGAGATGGCCTCGATGATTAGTAGAATAGCCCTATCGACGCGATCGGTAAGCTCATAGGGCCGAACATAATGGATAGAGAAGAACGCTATGAAGAGAACGGAGAACGACATGATAGCTACTCCCGCGCTTACGGGTCTTATCCACAGACGTCTTTCGTTATACATGTAATCGATGAGCTTAACGATGGGGAAGGATAGGAAGGCGGGGGCCGCGAGGATTCCCATCATAACGCTCGCCATGGTCTCGGTCATACCCCAAGCCTCTACGAAATACGTTACCATCCATACCTGAAGCGCGCCCCGCGGGACCGCATATATTAATACGAAGAACATCAAACGGTGGTTTAAGTCGCTGGACTTTAGTATCTTTAACCGCTTCTTCACGCTGGGTTTCTTCCGTCCTTTAGAAGGCGGTATGTTATCGCCTATAAGTAGGTATAAGACGGTGAGAAAGAATAGCGTGAACAGATATGCGTACACCTCCGCCTTTATACCTTCGTGTACACCTATAAATATCGCATACGCCGCCACGAGAGCCTGACCGGCTCCGTTGATGATGGACCGAAAAGAATAAGCCGTAGCTCTATACTTGGGCGAGGTTATGTCCGAGATGAGCACGTATCCTACGGGATACACGCCCATCGATCCTAATCCGGCTAGAGCCATCCCTAGAAGTACACCGAGAACCCCTCCTAGATGTATAATAAGAATGGTCCCAAGGGCCGTTACGAGCGATAACGACGCGATTATGGGCTTTCTGTTCTCCATACGATCAACTAAGGCTCCCCATAACGGCATCCCTAACGCTCCGAACGACGAGTAAAGGGTGAACGCTAGCCCGGCCGCGAGTTTGTTCGTGTGGGCTACCGAGATCAGACGATCTAGTATAGGTATCCGCAGATAAGTGTATCCGACTAGGAACATGTCTAAGAATGATAGAACGAGTACCGTTCTCTTCACGGGGAGTTCCCTTGTAGAACGATAAAAAATCGTATCTTAGGGTTTATTTTTAGCTCGTTAATACGTTCCACAGCCGCTTTTAAGAGGTCGATGGTGGCCTTCACGTCCTTCGGATGGACTACTTCCGAGGGGGTATGCATGTACCTCAAAGGTACGCTCACGAGAGCCGTGGGGACGCCTTCGCGCGTGAGGGTTATCACGTCCGTGTTAGTTCCCGTAGACCTATCGTTCACCTCAAACTGATACGGAATCTTAAGTTCGTTCGCGAGCTTTATCAGCCGGTTCGTGAGGTCGCGGTTAAGTATGGGGCCAAGCGTAATTACCGTTCCCTTACCGAGCCTTACGTCCTCATGATAGCGCGTGCCCGAGGTCTTGGAATGAGTGACGTCCAAGCATATCGCGGCGTCCGGATATATGCGATAAGTAGCTACGCGAGCCCCTTTAAGACCGAGCTCTTCCTGAGTAGAGAACACGAACCGAGTCTCCGTCTGAGGCTTCGCCTTTCTTATAAGCTCAACGAGCACGTACGCGGAGATGCGGTTATCCATCGCAGCGGCCGTTAAGGCCCCTCCGGGAAGTTCCTGTAGCCTGCTTTCGTACGTTACGTAATCGCCTATAGAAACCACCTTTTCCGCCTCCGACTTGTTCGTCGCACCCACGTCGATCCGTATGTCCTCGATCTCGGGTATCTTGTTCGCCTCCTCCTTACCTCTTAATATGTGGATGCTCTTATGGCCGATCACCCCACGCGGAAATCCATCCTTAATGAATACAACGCGGTGTCCTAAGAGGACCCTTCTATCGAGTCCGCCTAACGGGGCGAAGCGAACGCGTCCGTCTTCTTCTATAGCAGTGACGATCATCCCTATTTGATCTATATGAGCGTCGAACATGAGCTTCCTTTTACCCGAACCTTTGCGTACGAATAAGTTGCCCATGGGGTCCGCGAACCGTTCGTCGGCATAATCCTCGACGAGTTCCACGATCTTCCTTAAAATAAATTCTTCTCTTCCAGGCGCACCGGGAGTCTCCACTAGAGCCCTTAAAACCTCCACATCGATCATAGTTCTTCCTTTATAACGGACACTTTATAGCCTTCGATCGCTACGGCCATCCTCTCCAACGCCTCTTGTCTCGTATATCCCCGCGTTATAATTCCCGTTATAATTCCGGGATACTCAATCTTACCCGTACGATAAACCAAATATCCCGGTATTTGAGGTAAAAGCTTTTCCCTTATTCCGTGTACGATTACTCCCTTAGGTTTCGCCCTTCCCACGTAAATAAGAGTCGCGGGCATGTGAATGTTTCTCATAGCGTTTAGTAGTATACGATAGACGTCTACCTCCTTCTCCGCTTTGAGCACGAGCATGGAATTGTCGACCGTGGAGAGAATATCTTTTTCTAGCTTCACAATAGCTTACGAGAACTCTTCCGTCGGTATCTTCCGATCGAAGGAAGGCTTAACTTCCTCATTATATTTTTCATGTTATGATTACCTATGTGAAAGCGGGAAACTCTTTTATATGGGGAACGCCCGTCCGCGGTTTACCTATCGATACGGTAGGTATAGTTAGGATACAACATGACGGAGATTATGTTGGTGTGAGGGAGATAGGGAAGTACTTGAACCTCAACCCCGATCGTAAGAGTTTCTTACTTGCTCTCCGCCCCGTCCGGAACGAGATTATGAAGGCGTTAACTTACGGTCCCGATGCGGAACAAGAGGAGATCCCAAGGCGGACTCTACCGTTTAAGTTTAGGTTCTTTGGATCCGCGTCAGAGGCATATAAGCGCTTCTTAGAGGGCGACTATAGGTTCTTACTACATAAGTTCGACGAGCGTAACCCGAAGCATCGCACCGCTTACGTTAAGGCCTTCCTTATGGCTATACAGAACCCGTTCTTAATGCCTTCCGAAGAAGAGTTAGGTAAGTTCTTAGATTACTTGCGCGGCATTAACGATAGCTTATTACAAGGCTTCTACGAGGAAATACGGTCGTTTTCTAGAGGGTCTGGAACCTTATTCCGCGTACATAATTACGTACTCACGCATGAGGAGGAGATCCTTAGGGAAATAAAGGATAAAGAAAGCGCGGCTTTGTGGAGTTACGAGACGGGATCCCCGAACATAGCTAAAGAGATCATGAAGTACTCTTCGGGCGTCCGGTCTCACATGGCCGAAGCTACGCTCGCGATATACGAAGGACGGGGTAAGATGTCCGACGGGTTCTCCCTCCTCGCGTCCTCGGATCCAGATGAGGTGATCATAGGATTCCTAATAGTGATGGAGAGGATGGACGAATTAGATCCGGAGATTAGGTCCGAACGGATGCACAATCTTCATACGGCTTTCGTGGCCCGGACTAAGATACTCAAGAATCCAAACATAAAGTTACCTTCGTACATCGTTCGGGCCCCTATACTAGGAAAGTCCGCGACCATGCTTCAGTTCGTTAGGACCGTAGCCGAGGGCGTAAGCGATATATTAGAGGCGATTAAGGCGATTCCTATATACGCTGAGGCGCTACCCATAGAGATACGCGCGCACGTCGCCCACGATATATCTCTTCCTTACTTATATTCTAGGGAAGACCCGGGGACGATCATAAAGGTATACAAGACCATCGGGCAAGCCTCCTTAACTCCCCCTGAGCGGATATTATTACTACCGCTTTTCGTAGCCGCTACGTACTACGACGAGGATATGAAGTACCCGATGGAGAGGCTAATGATATACGCGAAGGAGAACGAGATTCTCGCGGACGCTTTAATCAGCATAAAGAGGGCGCTAGAGATAAACTCGGGACCCGTACTATCGATACTAGAGCGCCGGTACGAGGAGATTAGGTCTTCCGTAGAGGTAGTACTAGAACTCGTAGAGACGGAAAGACGATCAGAACGCTCCGACTTCATCATACATCAGCGGTGAGACTACTCATCATCTCTTTACCCTTTAGGCCTCTAGAATTTAAAGCGCTTCTTTTATTACCATAGGGAGCTTAGAATAGGCGATAAAGTGCAAGTATTTAAAATTCCTAAACTCTTCGAAGAGTGATAGCCGGGGTAGCTCAGCCTGGAAGAGCGACGGATTTGTAATCCGTAGGTCCCGGGTTCAAATCCCGGCCCCGGCTCCTCGCCCTTAGGCACACGTCTTAATAGTTCGATCTCTTTCTTCGATCCGAAGAGAATTCTAAGTCTTACCTGGGCGAGCTAGCCTTAATGGCTAAGGCGAACGTAAGGAATCTCGTCGCTCTAGGTCTAAAACCCCCGGAGAAGGAGTGTAACGATCCTCTATGCCCCCGGCATGGGAACATATCCGTGAGGGGTACGATCATCGTTGGAGTCGTAGAGAAGGCTAGGATGCAGGGTACCGTAGTAGTCCGCCGCGATTATCTACATTACTTAAAGAAGTACAAGCGTTATGAGAAGCGCTCGAGCAAGTTCTTCGCTCATAACCCTCCGTGTATTAACGCGAGGGAAGGGGACGTGGTAAAGATCATGGAGACGAGGCCGATCTCTAAGGGAACGCGCTTCGTCGTCGTAGAGGTGGTAAAGCGTGCTGAAGAGAGTAAGAAGTAATAGATTTTTAGCGCGTAAGCTCCTCGATCAACTCCTAGACGAGCTCATAGGAGAGCCCGTAGAGGTCTCTCGGTCTAGGGATAAGACGCGTATCGGATTATCGGGTATTATCCTACTAGAAAGAAAAGATAGGTTTCTCATAGATACGGGGAAGAAGAGGGTTCGGGTCTATAAGCGTGGGACGGAATTCGTCTTCCCGACGCTCGGTCTACGCGTCATGGGGGACGTATTATATGTCGATCCGGCTCGGAGAACGATGATCTTAGATTTAAGGAGACGGTGAAGATCGGTAGAATCCGTTTTAAGCCTCTTTCTTTATTGATGGGGATGTACAGGTATTCGTTCCCGGAGAATAAGTTCGATAAGGAACGTATGGTGCGCGCTTCGGGTAGGAATCTAAACATCTCTCGGAAGCACGCGGTGGAGATCATGCGCGAGATTAGAGGCATGCGGCTCAACGACGCGATGAGGCTATTAGAGGACGTAATAGCTTTGAAGCGCCCTATTCCGTTCAAGCGTTTTAAGCGTAACGTTGGTCACAGGCGCGAGCTTCAGGGACGGAAGTCCGGTCGTTATCCCCAGAAGGCCGCTAAGCACATATTAAAAGTGTTACAGAACCTAAAGGCGAACGCTGAGGATAAGGGTCTCGACCCTAATAGGATACGTATCATACATGCCGTAGCTCATAAGGGGCCTAGGCGTTATAAGCGGGTACCGAGGGCCTTCGGAATGTCCGCTCCCGAAAGAGTTCAGTACGTGCACGTCGAAGTAATAGGCGAAGAGGTAAGGTGATGCATATGGGTAAGAAGAAGGAAGAGGCTAAGCCGGAGATCTTCGACGATATGGCCTATCGTTACTTCCACTCTAAGCTAGGTAGGCCCGATATCTATCGCTTCGTGCAGATACAGAAGATACGCGCGATAGTAAAGGACTACCTACGGAGGACGTTTAAGAACGTCACCGTCTTCGACGTCGTCGTTTCACTAACGGCTACCTCTTTGGAGATCATAGTATATGTGGATAAGCCTAGGATCATCAAACGCCGCGTACGCGAGCTACAAAACTATCTCGCGAAGATGCTCGGGATAAATAAGCACGAGATATTACGTGACGTACGCATTCACGTGCTCACGAAGACCTATGAGGACTTCTCGATAACGATCGAGAAGCCCGACGGCACCCAGGAGGTTATACAATCCGAGGAGACTTACGTGTTACCCGACGCTAATTATATCGCTAGGATCATCGCTCGCGGAATCGAACGCGGTCGCAACTACCGCGCGATTATACACGGATACTTAAAGGCTCTACAGAGGAACCCTATAGTACGCGGGTGCGAGATACTCGTCTCCGGTAAGCTTCGCGGTGAACGCGCTAGGACCGAGAGGTATTACATAGGAACCATACCTAAAGCCGGACATCCGCGGGACGAGATAGTGCAGCACGGGTTCGACGAGGCCGTGACGCGCATGGGCGTAATAGGGGTAACCGTTAGGCTCTTCCTAAAGAAGAGCTTGCCCGACGACGTAGAGGTACTAAAGCCGGAGGAGTTACCGGAGAGTAGGGCGGAGGTCCTCAAATCACTTAAGCCCCATGAGGAGTGAGGCCCTATGGGTAAGCGGCCTAAGGCTAAGGAGATACGCGAGATGTCCCGCGAGGAGCGCGAGAAGCTCTTACGCGAGCTACGTATGGAGCTTATAAAGCTAGAGACTAAGCGCAAGTCTCACGAGTCCGTGGGCTCCGACATACGCAATATTAGACGCACCATAGCTAGGATCTTAACGATTAACCGTGAGGAAGAGCTGGGAATTAGATGAGCGTTTTTAATGAGCTCGAACGTAGAGTGGAAGCGAGGATGAAGAAGTATAAGCGCGTGATCGTATCTTATTCCGCGGGTAAGGACTCCACGGTGTTATTGTACCTCGCTAAGAAAATAGCCGACGATTATGGGATAGAGCTATACGCGGTCCATATAGATGAGGGAATAGCGGGCCACAGCGATGTATCTAGGAGGATCGCGATAAAGGTGGCGAAGGAATTAGGGGTAAAGCTTTTGGGCGTGAGCTTAAAGGAATACTTCGGCATCACGATAGACGAGCTAAAGCCCAAGTTTAGTCTCCCTCCGTGTGCCGCGTGTGGTCCTATGAGGAGACAACTCATAAACGACGTGGGTCTCAGAATAGGGGCTCCGATATTCACGGGACACAACGTGAACGACGACGTGGAGACCCTCATAATTAATATGTTCCGCGGTGAACGGAGGCGCTTTCTAGAGCCTACCGGAGGGCCGGGAATGGTTCCCCGCGAGACCCCTTTTATAGACGTATCCGAAGAAACGCTTGAAAAGGCGGCCGAGGAGCTAGGGCTTCCTTATAAGAAAGAGCCGTGCCCATACGCTAAGCTCTCCATGCGTCGTAAGATCATAAAACATGAGATGGCGACGCGGCCCAAGGAGAAGGTAATAGAGCTCCAGAAGGTGATGCGCATGATTAAAGCGTTTCACGTTACGAAGCTGAAGTCACCTAGGTTCTGCAAGTATTGCGGTTCTCCTTCGGCTAGTAGCGTATGTCGCGTATGTAGTATCATGAAAGAGCTAGGAATGCTCGAGGAGCGCATAAGGAGGACGCGCGAGCGGAGGAAGAAGTTTCGTATAGAAGACTACATTATAACTGATCGATGGATCTCATAGGTCGGATCGGACTAATCCTTTTATTGATATCCCGGATACCGGAAACGATCTCCTCGATAAAGTCTAAGAGGGCTCCGGAAATGCCCGTGACGTTCATCCTCATATATCTCACGGCTTCCGTGCTCCTCACCATACACGCCCGGATCATCGATGATCTTGTATTCATAATCCTTAATGCGGTAGCGTCAGTACTAAGCGGAATAAACCTGGCGTTGAAGATCGTTTTTAGGAGGAAGAACTTAAATTCGACGAATCCTCGAAACTAGCGAGCGGGGCCCGTAGCTCAGCCTGGTCAGAGCGCCCGGCTGATAACCGGGCGGTCCGGGGTTCGAATCCCCGCGGGCCCACCAAAAACTTAGCTCATCGCTAGAGCAAAGCCCATGAAGGCTAGTACTTACGTTTCTATCGCCTTGATACGGCGGCTCGTGGGCGTAGGGATCATAGTTCCTCTATTATATTATACGGGAGTCCTCGACTACGGGCCCAAGGTAGAAGTTAAATACAAGGTCCCGGATAAGCGGAAGGATTATGGTCTATACGCACGGCTGTTCTTGATATTCTACATGTTCTTCCTCGTATTTCAGGTGCGTAACGAAGAAAAACTCGAAGAGGAACTCGATCAGTACGATCCTTCTCGGCCGACTCAACGCCGGCCACCTTAAGGCGTCTCATTTTTTCCTTCTCTACCTCCTCTTCGATCTCATCTATGAGCGTGCGTATGGGCGGGGGATACTTATGCATCGATAACCTAGCGGAAAAGGTGGCGATGAGAGGTAGATAGCGCATGTATTCCGAAAGCTTACGCTTCAGTTCGCGCTCCTTCTTCACCGCGCTCAGGTATAATCTAATCTTCTGAGCGGCATGCCTCAAGCTCTTCTTCAAGGCCTTCTCGATTTCGGGTACCGGCGCTACGCTTTCCTTACCCGCGGACTTATAAGGTACCTTCGTGGAACATATGTGTGTGAGTATCGTGATGGGCATATCCTTACGTATTCCGTAGTTCGACCGGTTAAAGTTCGAGACGACGTTGTATACGACGTCCTCCTTGAGATCGTATAAGAGGGGAATCTTGTTCGCGAAACGATATATCGAGAATTCCCCTTCAGAGGCTTTTCCTCCGTACGCTATAGCTACCTCAACGATGAACGGGTGTCCGGAATAAGAGCCGACCTCGCTGTGTGTAGATATAATCTCCGCGTTTACCTCCTTTCTCAATCCGCGCTCTATATTAGATAAACCAGCGGGAGAGAGGCTCTCCGTCGTAGGGCGTCTGAACCTTATTTTCTTCTCGTAACCCGGAGGCGGATTTTGCATCACCTCGATAAGCTTACGAAGCTTCGATACGGATAGTCTCCTCGGGTCCGCTTTCGGGTCTATACCCGCGGCCTCTAAGACGTATAAAGCCGTCTTTTTACCTACCTGTTGGAATCCATTAGTGAGGAGTTCTAATACCGTTTTGGGCTTCAACTCCGCGATCATCCTCTGTAGCGTCTCCAAATCTATTCCATAAGGATGAGGCTTCACGTCTTTGGGCGGAGGAGGGACCTCGTCGGAGGCTCTATAGAAGTGATATACATGGAGGGACGGGTCCACGAACGTGATCGAGGCGTAAGGCGCTATAATAGCGGTTTGTCTGAAGTATTCAACGATCCTAGATCTAGCTCTTGAGTAATCGCCCGGAATGAATAACTCTACGATCGTTCCGTGCCGCCTGTGCTTGTTCCTATATTTCTTCCTCTTTAGTACTATGGGCTCATTGCGTTTCAAGTCTATCTTCATCACGAACTCGTATATCCGCTTAGACGGTTCGATGCCCTCTTCCGTCTTCTTCGCGGGAGACGTAAGGACGCGTACGGGAGTTCCTAAGCGAGCTTGAGAGTAAAGCACGACCATGGAGGCTCCCATACCGAAGTGTCCGCGCGTCTGTCTCTCGACGTATTTAGAGCCGTAGAACACTTTACAGAATGCGGGCGGGACGTTTTCGGGAGGTATTCCTATACCGTTATCCTCCACGCGGAGCAGATAAACGTCCTCGGCTTCGAGACCGAACCGCTTTGCTGGTAAGAGCCGAACTATAATCTTAGGAGGTACCCCCAGTAGTTCAGCAGCGTCCATAGCGTTCTCAAATAATTCGCGAATCGAAGTATAGAGAGCTCTTGTGGGATTAGAGAATCCGGCTAACTCAGGATTGTCCTTAAAGAATTCAGCGGGCGATTTCTCGCGGAAGATCTCCGACACGTACACTCCCCAAACCCTTCTATCTAAGAAATTCCGTTAAAAAATCATTCTTCGAGCATCTGCTTGTATAGTTCTATAGCCTCCTCTTCCCTCGTCGGAAGCCTGTCGAGGTCTATGTCTTCGGTTCCTTTAGATATAGCCTTCTTGAGCCGATGATAAGGTCCGAGCACGTGCTTCCTATAGTAGTAGGCGGAGATCGAGGCGACGGCTAGGGCTATGGTTAATATTACTATAACGATGTGCGTACGCGGCACGGGCGGGTTTACGGTCACCTCTCCCTTAGAAGCCTCCTCGATAGGTATGTAGAACGTACCTCCTTTATAATCGACCTCTATCACGTACTTTCCGGTACCGTATACGCTAGACATGAACTCCTCAGTAGGTATCCGCTCGAAGGTGATCGTACCGTTCTCGTCGGTCACGCCCGAGGCTACGAGTATTAAGTTTCCGGAGGCGTTGAAGTATAACTTCACAGCAGCTCCGGCCGCGGGCCCGTTAGTGTCCTCATCTAAGATCTTGAAGCTCAAGTCCGTTAGAGGCATCGTGATCTCTACGGGCTTTTCGCTCGATACGACGTCCTTCTCCGCCCATACGTAGAAGCCGTGGAAGGTTCCGTTTACTATTACGCGTATCTTCACGCCATACGGGAAGTCCGAGAGCACGAACGATCCGTTAGCTAGGGCGCCTTCGTATACCGAAGCGTACTCTATGAACTCTATCTTCACGTTCGCGATGGGCACGGGCCTTCCGTTCTCTCCGGTCGCTATGACCTTGAACTTTCCGCTAGGAACGGTCACGGTGATGGTC
>Ga0256838_1000832_pt1 | contig 16353 bp, 20 predicted proteins | sample 4571419metaG_FD_185978 | JGI IMG/M metagenome (GOLD analysis project Ga0256838, IMG submission 185978) | Hydrothermal vent microbial communities from Guaymas Basin, Mexico - 4571-419 | ecosystem: Environmental > Aquatic > Marine > Hydrothermal vents | place: Mexico: Guaymas Basin | collected...
CCTAGATGTCCTAACTTTTTTGTTTTTATTTTATTTATTTTTGTAAAACAGATGGTATATTCCTAATATATATATTTATTTCTTATTATATTACTTTAAGTTTATAGGGGTGATGAATGTCAGTAATTAGATGTGGTGCAAAGATTCCAATAAGCCGAGTAAAACTTGCTGTCTCTATCCATTTTGATGGCTCTAAAAAACCTTGTAATTCAGGAGCTTCAATTGGTTATGGTAATTCTAATCATAAAAAATTAGCAGATAACTGGAAAGATATTTATAGTAAAGAGTTTCCATTTAGATGGATGAAAGATAACTTTACCAAAAACTTATCACAATATTATGGATATAAATATACATTTACTCAAAAAGGATTTTTAGTACTAGAATTAGGGGAGCTAACTTGTGATAAACAAGCTCTTTGGCTAAAACCTAGACTTAAAGAATTAGGTAGGTTAATAGCATATTTTATACTTAAAGAGTTAAAAACTATTTCTTTAAGTATATCTAAAAATTTAATATAATAGATAAAAGGATAAATATACTATTTTTGCTAGTTTTTTAAAATCTTTTTGATAACTTCACTACATATCATAAGTCCAAAAGAGCCAGTAACTCCAACAAAGCTACCTTTATCTTTACATTTATCCTCTTCTGGTGAGAATACTACTGTGAAGTTTCTATCAAATTTGGATTTTTTTAACTCTGTACGAATCTTTTTTGCCAATCTATCGCCATGAGTTTTCCAAATAGATGCCACTTCAATTTTAGTAGCATCATATCTTTTTGCACTACCAACAGACATAATAAGTTTTTTATAGATTTTTTTTGCAAGTTCTATTTTTACTCTTGATGTATCGGCACAATCAATTACTATATCAAAAGGGTTAAAATCAAAATCTTTAACCCATTGCATATTCATCTCTTGATTAATAGTTTTAATATTTGGATAAAGCTCTTGGAGTCTATCTATCTTTAGCATACCAATTTTTTCAGAGCCAATTTGTCTATTTTGATTAGTTATATCATAAGTATCATAATCTAATATAGTGATATTTTCTACACCACTTCTATATAAACAATCAAGAGCATAACTTCCAACTCCACCAACTCCCAAGATTAAAATTGAACTATTTTGAATTTTATCAAATCCATCATCTCCAAAAAGAGTTTTACATCTTTCAAATCTCATCTATATCCCTGGTGCTTTCCACATTGAGGTTGTTAGTCCATCATCTACTAGTTTTAATTGTGTTTTATATACTTCTTCCCATTTTTTACTTATATCTTGATAAATTTTATAGTTTTCTAAATTTGGAGTATACTCTCTATCCCATTTAACAAGAGTTTTAGAAGCTGTTATTAAATCTTTATAAACTCCTGCTCCAACTCCTGCACTCATAGCAGTTCCAAGAGCAGTAGCCTCTGTAACTTTTGGAATTTTGATTTTACATCCCGTTACATCTGCCAAAATCTGACACCAAAGTTCACCACGACTTGCACCACTAGCAAAAACTATTGCATCTATCTCTATATTTGTAAACTCTTTTATCTTATCTAAGTTTATTTTGGAAACAATACAAGCATTCTCTTGCAAACTTCTAAACATACTTGCTTTATTACACAAATTAGCATCAAGTGAAAGATTTAAAAAACTAGGACTTGCATGATACCATTTTCCATATTTCATACTATCGCTAAAAATTGGAACTATACCATTTGAGCCAACAGGAACTGATCTTGCCATCTCTTCCAAAATGGTATAAGTATCAATTCCTCTTTTTTTAGCCTCTAGCTTTTGCATATCACAAAAGGCATCTCTAAACCATCTCATCACTAATCCACTAAAAAATGTTATACCCTCTGCTTGAGATAAATTTGAGACAACATGAGGATTAACTCTAATACTCATATCTTTTGGAGGAGAGGTATCTTGCTTGATATTTACTATCTGTTGCCAAAAACTTCCACCCAAAATTGCCACATCTCCAACATCAACAACTCCAAGTCCAATAGCTCCAAGTTGAACATCTCCACCACCCATCACCACTTTAGTATCGGTGTGAAGTCCTATTTCTAGTGAAGCTTTTTCGGTTACAGTTGAGATAACTGTCCCTGTTTCTACACAAGGGGGGAAGATATCATCTTTAATATCCACTTTTGATGCCATAGATTTATCCCAAGAACGATTCTTTAGGCTAAAAATTCCAGTTGTTCCACCATTACTTGGCTCAATAGATATTACTCCACCTAAACGGGCTAAAATCCAATCGCTAATCATAGATATAGATGCCACTTTTTTATATATTTCAGGTCTATTATTTTTAAGCCATAAAAGGCGAGGTAAAGCACCTAATGCAAATGTTTGACCAGAAATTTTATAAAATTCATCTTCAATATCTTTAAAATTTTCTTTTAGATATTTTACCTCTAAATCTGCCCTTGCATCTACATTAGCAACCCCCCAAAGTTCATTACCATCTGAATCATAAAGGACAATCCCCTCTCTCATACTTGCAGAACTAAGTGCCAAAATATCTTTTGCATCAATATTTGATTTATCTATTACATCTTTGATACAATCTGTTACAAGAGTCCAGTTTGTTTTAAAATCAAAACTCATAGAGTTATTAACTCCATCCTCTTCTAAATGAATCCATTCTTGTTGGCTAACCTCTATTTGGTTACCATCTGTATCAAATAAAACAGCTCTTATACTACCAGTCCCAGCATCAATTGCCAATAGATATTTCATAAACTATACTCTTCTTAACATTTTGAAGCAAATGTCAATGATTTTTCCATTACAATAGTCTCATCTCTTCCATATACAATAATATCTTTATCTGTTACAATTTTATCTGTAGATATTTTATTTGGATAATCAACAAAATTTAAAATATGTTTTATACAATTTATTCTAGCTTTTTTCTTATTATCACTTTTTATAATTGTCCATGGTGCTGATTTACTATGAGTAGCACTTAACATCATAAATTTTGCTAATGTATACTCATCCCATAATTTTTGAGACTCTTTATCTACAGGAGATAATTTATATTGTTTTAAAGGGTCCTTTTCTCTTGATTTAAATCTTTTATTCTGCTCATCTTTTGATACAGAAAAATAAAATTTAAATATTTTAATACCCTCTTCTACTATCATCTTTTCAAATTCAGGTGCATCTTTTAAAAATTTATGATGTTGTCTCTCTGTACAAAACCCCATAACTGGCTCTACCATAGAACGGTTATACCAACTTCTATCAAATAAAACTATCTCTCCAGATGATGGAAGATGTGATACATATCTTTGAAAATACCACTGCGAGGTTTCTTTCTCATTTGGTTTTTCCAGTGCAACAACTCTAGCACCTCTTGGATTTAGGTGTTCTGTAATTCTTTTAATTGTTCCACCTTTTCCTGCAGCATCACGACCTTCAAAAATCATTAAAATTTTAAGACCTTTATCTCTTACATGATTTTGAAACTTTAATAATTCAATTTGTAATTGAGTCAGCTCTTTTTCATATTCTAAAGTCTCTTTTTTAACCCAAATTTGAACTTTATTGCCTTTAGTCTTCATCTCTTTTCGTTTTCGTTTAAAATTTTTGGTTTTATGCTCTAACTTCTCATGCGTATCTATCTCTTCTTTATCTTTAAACTCATCATTAATTATATTTCTATCTTGACCCATTATATATCCCTTATTAAATAATAGATTATATCACTAAATATCTAATATAAAAATTAACTATATAGGCTTAATCAAAAATAGTTGTGGTAATATTATATATTAAAAAATAAAAGGATAATTATGATTATAGGATATACTTCTGGAGTGTATGATCTATTTCATATTGGTCATCTAAATTTACTTAGAAATGCCAAGGGGATGTGTGATAAATTGATTGTAGGAGTGACAACAGATGAACTAGTTCGTTATAAATTAAAAAAAGCAGTTATCCCACATAATGAAAGAATGGAGATAGTTCGTTCAAATAGATATGTTGATTCTGTTGTTCCACAAGAAAATATGGATAAATTTGAGATGTGGCAAAAGCTTAAATTTGATGTTATGTTTGTTGGAGATGATTGGCATAAAAGTGATAAGTGGGAAGAGTTAGAAAAAAGATTTAAAGAGGTTGGTGTTAGAATTATTTTTTTTCCATATACAAAAGGGACTTCATCCACTTTGCTAACCCAAACACTTAAAAAATTAAGAAATGATGAACTTTAAAAGATTTTATTTATAATTATCCATATTTTAGGGTACCCACAAGGGGCAACCCCCTACACACGGTTATTATGTAGGGGCAATCCCTTGTGGTTGCCATTGAATTTCAGAAATAATTTAAATATGCATAACATCAGTTATATATTACCTTTTATAGCATTATCATCCGTAAAAGTATTCCATTCCTTAACAGGAGTTTTCCAATCGCCATATCTATATGTTAGATACTCTTTATAAAGTTTTGGAATAAGATAATCTTTAGAATTAAATTTATATTTTATTAATTCTTTATAATAAGAAGAATCAACCGATTTCTTTTTATCCCCCACTTGCCAAAAATATTGATCATCTTTTTTAAATTTAATAAAAATATCTAAAGCTACCTCTCCCCTAAAAAATATAAACTTACGATTTCTTATCTTGATAAGTCTTTTAACACCTTTTTTAAATGGTTTATCATCTTTTTGGAACTCTTTAAATCTAACTCTATAGTTTAACTCTTTTACTAAATTAATTGTTTTATCATAATAATCTTCTGTAATTGAAATATCTAAATCATTATCCCATGGCAAAAGTCTATCTTCTCGGATAATTCCAAGAAGTGTTCCACCCTCTAGCCAATAAGGTATATTATTTTTATCAAGAAGATCTGTTACATCTTTTAATATCTCTAATGCTATTTTACCATTTTTCCCCTCTAGCGTACTCTTACCAGCCATATTATCCTCTTACTCTTTTAAGTCTTTTTTTATTCTTTAAATATTCTTTCTCTTTATTTAAATAAAAATCAAACTTCTTAGTTATAATATTTTTATCTATTTTAGATATTTTAGAATAATAATCTATAATAAAATTATTATCATCTATATTAGTTGTTAATTTAGAGATACTTTTGGTTCTTAAATCTATATCAAAATCCAAAAATTTCATTCTATTAACATCAATTAAATAAAAACTATACTCTAAATTATCTTTTTGAACTAAAATATTTCCAGGGGAGTAATCAATATGATATATTCCTTTTTGATGGAGTTGATATGTAAAATCTATAAATTGTTTTAATATATTTTCTCTATCTTTAAATTCTAAATCATTAAGAACTGCTCTAATCTCAAAATTATAATTCAAAAATTCACTAATATAAAAGCTACTTTTAAATAAAAATAAAGAATTTAACTCTATATATCCTATCGGTTTTGGTGTATTAATATTTAACTCTAAAAGTTTTATAGAATTATTATATGAGCGTTTTGCCTTAGAGTCTCTAAAAAATCTATATACTATTTTATTTAAATTATGAGGAATCTTAAAAGATTTAACTGCATATTTTTTATTATTAAATTTAACAACTTTAATTATATTTCTTTTATCAAAAAGAGTAATATTATCTTTGTTAAAAAAATAATCTTCTATATTTAAGATAAACTTATTAAAATTATCTTCTATAGTTTTATATTTAATTTTTTGCATTAGACTTCTTTAATAACTCATCGGAAGTGATGGCTTTAGCCTCACCCAAAGCTAGAACTAAAGTACCAGTTCCAATATTTTCTATTCTATATTGAGCTATAAATAAACCAATAAAAAGAGCAAAAAGAGACTCTCCAAACTGGCTATGAAACAGATTATCAAAAAGATTTGAGATCATAAATATTGAGATAAATATAATCAAAATATTTTTTATCTCTCTATCCTTTATATCTAATTTAAAAATATAATAAAATATTAGCATAAAGATAATAAACCCAACTAATCCTAATCTAACAGCTGTTTGAATATAGTAATTATGATAATGATAAAGAGTTCTTACACATTTACTATTTTGATTATAATTGCTAAAAATATCTTTATTATTATCAATATATCTTTTTAAATATACCATATTATAAGATAACCCTGTTCCAATTATTGGATTATCTAAAAATATATCTTTTGCCACTATCCATCCACCAGCTCTTCTGCCCCACGATGTACAATACTCGTCTTTTAAAATTTTATTACTTTCTACTAAGGCATTATCAACTCTATTTTTAAATATAGGGCTATTATTATATGAGATAAAAAGTATACTTATTGTAAAAATAGCAATACTTAAGAGTGCTATGAACTTATCTTTGATATTTAAAAAAAAGATAATAAAAAGAGTTAAAATAAATGCAACTTGCCCAGTTCTTCCACTATTTATAAAAAGATTAACTAGTATAATTAGAAAATATAAAGATAAAATTATTTTAATATTTACACTCTTTACAAAAAATATTTTATTTAATATTAGAAGAGATGAAAAAGCCAAAAACATAGAGTATGGAATATGATGCATAAATGGAGTTGGATTTGATGGCAATATCTTTTTATATTGAAAAAGTTCAAAAAATATTCCATAAGAAAATATCTCACTAATTAGCATACCAAATAAAAAAGCAGAAATAAGATATGGTATATATTTTTTATCCAACGATGTGGCTATCACAAACAAAGGAACAACATATATATATTTTCTAAAATAGTATAATCCACCTGATATATCATCACTCCAAGCGATTGATATAAAGCTAAGGGTAAAAAAAATAATTAAATATAATGTAATTTTATTATCGATTAGATATTTTACTTTTAATTTAAAATCATCAGAAAAAAACCAAACTAAGAGTAAAGATATAGAAAAAACTGCAATTCCAGAACGAGAAATAGGTATTAAAAAAGCATAAATAATTATCATATAATTTAAAATATTATCTACTTTTAAACTTTTTATTATTTTAATATTTCTAATATTGCCTCTTTTATTTTTTTTGGTTTTATATTTGAGATTAATATATTATCATCAATATCTAAATTATCTTGATATAAATATTTACCAAAATTAACTTTTGGTTTAACACTCTCAAATACACTTGTACCTTTGCCTATTAATGTAATAAATGGTGTATCTGTAGCAGCTGATATATGCATTGCAGAGGTATCAATTGTTACAAGTAAATCTAATGAAGAGATTGAATCTATAAACTCTGCAATAGTCGTTTTACCTGATAAGTTATTTATATTTATTTGAATTGATTTGAGATAATCTTCGTATATTTTATTATTTTGATTATCATCTTTATCGCCAAGAAGAACTATATCTATATTCTCATTTTTTAAGAGTTTAAATAGCTCTAAACTTAAATCTTTAGGATAAGTTCTGCTACCTTTATTATCTCCACCTAAGACAAAACCAATAATTTTTTGACTTTTTTTATAAATTAAGTTACTCTTTTTAGAATTTAATTGCATTAAAGGTAAAGTTTGATATCTATCATCTAAATATAAATTTATTAAATATGCATAATGATTAATATAATGTCGTGTTCTATCAATTTTAAGCCAAAAATCTAAAAATATTCTTCTATTTTCATTATCATAACCGATAACTCTATCTATTTTAGATAATTTAAATATACATGCATCAACTAAAGTATTTCTAAATACAACTCCTAAATCATATCTCTCTTGTCGTATTTCATTAATAACAAGTAAACTTTTTTTAAATCTTCCTTTTTTTTCTAATCTACTGTCATCAACAATAAATTTTTTAATCCCCTTATCTCTAAAAATATCAATACACGATTCTTTACACATAATTGTAAAGTTAGCTGTTGGATATTCTAATTTTAAAAGTTCAAATGCAGGTAACATCATAATTGTATCGCCTATAAAATTAGGAGTTCTTATAATAATATTCATTTTATACTACTTTCTTGACTCTTAAAAACAATGCTTAAATCCCATAATAACTTTATCTTCACTATAATATAATAAAAAAGGTGAATCTTGATTGTGAACTAAATAACCACTAATTAAACCAACTGCAAGACCACCCAATACATCACTTTGCCAGTGTGCCTGAGCTTTTACTCTTCCTATCATTTGATGAGCAGATAATCCCCACAAAAGATGAACCAAAGGATAATCATCTTGATATTCTAAAACAAATGGTGTAATTAAAGCAGTTAAACTTGCAACGTGAAGACTAGGGAAACTATCACCCTTTTCTTGCCAAATATTAGGGTCTTCTGTCCATCTAGGTCTTGCTCTTTTTGTTAATTTTTTTAGGATTTCTGTCATAATAGTTGCACCAATAGCAGATTCAATACTTTTCCAAGCAGTTTTTCCCAATCTATTTTCATTTCCTTCATAAAGAGCCAATCCTACCATAGCCATAGCACCATATTGAGGAATATCATAGTGTGATCTCCAAAAAGCATTATCAGTAGGTTGGGATACCCTTTTATCAATAGTAAAAGAGTAGAGAGTTGTATTTATAACTATGAATATGATAAGAATTTTAAAGTATTGTATTTTCAATGTTATGCTTTCTTAATTATAAATAATATTTGTATGATAATACTCTATTTTGTGTTATATGACTCTTAATTTTTTTCTAAAAAACTCTCTACAACAAAAAAAGAACCAAAGACTAAATACTCTTCTAAATTATCAACAGATTTAAAATTACTATAATCTATATTAAGATTTTTTAATGACTTTATTAACTTAGATTTATCTAAAATTCGTGGTGTATCAACAGATATAATCTCAACTCTTTTTATATTATTTTTAAGTATACTTAAAACAGAGATATAATCTTTATCTTCTAGTGAATTATATATTAATACGATTTTTTTATGACCTAAAGCTTGACTAATCGCTTTGGCAGCTAAAGGATTATGCCCCACATCAATAGTGATATTATCTTTAATCTTATAAAATCTTCCAAATAATTTTAGCGTCATTAAATCATCTATATCATATTTTAAATTTAAAAGTTTTAACGAAGATATTCCAGTTATAATATTATCTATTAAATATCCATTAATATTTACTTTTTTACAAGCCTCTTTTATCTTTAAAATTTCTACATTATCAATTAAATCTTCGCTAAAATAATATTTTGCATCTTTTTTATCTGCTATCTTTTTTGCTATATTTTTTATCTCTAATGGAGTTTCAAAAGATAAAAGAACCTTCTTTTGTATACTATTTATTTTTGTTGTGGCTATTTTATCTATAGTATCACCCAAAAAATCTTGATGGTCTAATCCAATAGGGGTAATAATTGTTAAATCCCTTATTCCAACAGATGTTGCATCAAACTCTCCACCCAAACCAGCCTCTAGCACTAATATATCACTATTTTGAGCAGATATAAAAGCTAAAAGTGTGGTATATTCAAAATATGTAAGTTCGTCACTTATCTTTTTTTTAAGTAAAGAGTATAATCTCTTATGAGATTCTTCTAATATAGCATCGCTAATATCTTTTGAATCTATCCATATTCGCTCGTTAAATTTTAGAATATGTGGAGAGCTATAATGTGTTACACTATATCCTTTTTTATGTAAAAGATGAGCAATAGTTCTCCCTGTTGAGCCTTTACCATTTGTCCCCACTATATGTATAATTTTTTTGGCTCTTTTGATTTTATTTTTAATAATAGCATAAGCATTATGTACTCTAGTATAATCTATCTCTTTATAAAATAATGGTTTTTGCTCTATAAAATCTTTAAAATTTGGTATCATATTTACCGTAAACCTTTTTTACTTAAATATGCCACAAACTCATCAATTGCAATACTCATTGCTTTTTTGATAGCTTCTGCCCTAAGATTAGATTGATTTTTTCCAATCTCTTGAGTATCAGATTCATATTGTGCTCTTATCTTTTTTACAAATTTCAAACCATTTTTTGTTTCAACTTTAAAAATAATAGATAAAGAGATACTATATTTTCTCACAAATCCATTTCTATCATATTTTAAAGGTGTAAGTCTACTTCCACCATAAGATATTATGATTTTACTATCAGCCATATTTTCATCAGCTACTTTACTGTGAAATCTTCTATAGATAATTTTTCGCATCTCATCTTTAATATAAAGAGCACTATCAGGTTCTACTTTATCAATAACCACATCAATATAGATACTATTGCCAAAGATACCCTTAATGGAATGAGCAGTGGGTTTATATCCACAAGAAGTTAGGAATATTAAAATAATCGGTATTATAAATTTTTTCATTTAAAATTATATCTTAATTTAATTATATCTCAGATAAAGGTGTATTATCTAACAAGCTTGGCTCATTACTAGATAAATTTACTCTATTTGTTTCGCAGTATAAACTGATTATATTTGGAAAATTAATATCATAAAAAATGGAAATTCAATACACGGTACTTAAATTCTTAAATTTTAAATTATTATCAAAACATAAATAATTTTATAGTTTTTAAAATATCATCTTTTGTCATCGGTTTATATAATACTGTATTTGCCCCTGCATCTAAAATTTTTTCTTTTGCCTCTTTTGTTGTATCAGTCGTAATTCCACAAATAGGTACAGGGTCTTCTCCTTTTATTTTTTCAATAGTACGAAGCTTCTTTATTGCTTGAGATCCAGATAATCCAATTATTACATCATCTATAAATACAAAATCTATCTGTTTGGATTTAAATTCATCTGTTCCATAAGTTACACTTATTGCGCTGATAATATTAAAGTTATATTTTTTTAATATAGTAGATATATATTTAACAATCATATAACTACTACTAATTATTAAGATTGTTGGCTTATATTCTACAGAATATAATTTATTATTATAATCATTAATAATATTAGATATGCTATCTAATGATGATTCTATTTCTGGACATCTATTTTTTACTTTATTTATCTCTTTTGAAGATAGATATATAATACCTGATAATTTATTCTTGTTGCTAACTATAGGTATTACCTTAATGTTTTGAATATTAAGATTTAAAGGATTATCTCTCTTCTCATCATATAAAAAGCTATTTATAACATTAAAAATTGTATGAATCTTTTTAGTATAAAAACATTCATTTATTATACCATTATTATTAAAATGAGGCTTAAATTGAATATCAAATGTATTAGAATATAATATATTCTTTTTTTCATCATATATATAAATAATTGTATCCATACCGATTAACTCTTTTATACTATTTTCATAGATAGAGATTATATCGTTAAATTCTAATATATCTTTCTCTGTTACCATTATGTAACCTTATTTATATCTTGAAATTTATCTCTTAGCCTAGGAATAATAATATTTAGAAGAACACCTAATTTAACCTGATTATTATCAATTAATAGAATCCATCTATATTTGGATATAGGTAGTATAACTAATGTTTGATCATCTTCAAGATGTAATAACATATATTTATCTATATTAGATAACTTATTTTTTCTAAATATATTTAAAGTTTTGTTTATAACACTATTATAGACTTTTACTGAATCTTTGATATAGTGATATTCTGCCATTATCTCCTCACTATCTTTATCAAATATAACTGTTGAGAGAAGACCATCTTTGAGTATATCTTTCAACTCTGTTATCCCTGTTTCGAATTTTTTACTATTCAATTTTATTCCTTTCATAATAATTTTTAATCTTAACACTTAGTATATATTTATTTAGCTATAATTATGGTAAAAATATTTTATTTTTAATATTTTTACACAATAAAAGGTAAATAAGGGATAAAAGATGATAGAAAATTATTATAAATTATTTGAAAATATAGATGGGATACAGGCTTTATATATAGTAGATTTAGAGACACTAAAAATTGAAAATCAAATTATTGATGATAACTATAATAAAACTTTTGTATTAGATGCTATAAAATATCTATTTAAATATTTTAAAAATAGTAAATTTAAACAGATATTAATAGAGACTGAGATGAATATATTTTTTAAAAATACCTCAATGGAGAATAAAATTTTTGTTCTTATTGCAGATAGTGATATAAAATTAGGTAGTATCTTTAATGCCTTAAAGCAGGTAAAATAGATTCCATTTTGCTCTTTGATTGAAATTATTTATGTTTTTATAATTCAACTAAGAAATATTATGATATTATATTGTTATGGATAAAAATAATGTATTTAGTAAAGTACTTTTAGATAGTTTATATAGTCTATCTAGTTGTGATAAAATAGTAGTTTGTTCAATAGAGGATAATAAATTAAAAGATTGCAATAGTAATCTATCTATAGATATTGATTTTAAAGAAAGAAGTCTTATCGCTATGGCAATAAAAAGTCACTTCCCTGTGGTAATAAATAATTTAGATAGCTCTCCTATGTATAATAAAGATATAGATAATATGTTAAATATAGATATATCTCATATAATGATATTGCCATTAGCATGTGATTATGATACTTTTGTAAAATATATTGTAATTTTATATAAAGTAAATTATCAAAATATATTTAAAATAGAGGAGAAAGCAGATATAAAAGATTTTATATCTAATCATATAGAAAAGCATAAGGATGTTTTATGTAAAGATATTGTTTGTAGAGATTCTTGTATACCAATAAAAAATAAAATAAAACAACAACTAGAGTTTTTCTCTTCTACAATTCATGATATAAGAACACCTATAAATTCTGTTATGGGATTTTTGGAGCTATTACAATTAGAAGAAAATGATAAAGGTAAAAAAGAGTATTTAGATTTAGCTTTTAAAAGCAGTCAGACTATTACAACCCTAATAAATGATGTTTTAGATATGAGTAAGATTGAAGCAGGAAAACTTGATATTAATATTCAATTGGTATCTATAATAGAGGAATTTGAATCATTATCTCTACTTTTTTCATATATGACAAAGAAAAAAAACATTAATTTTATGGTATATTACGATCCAATTATACCATATATTATTCGTACAGATATAGATAGAATTAAACAAATTATAGGTAATTTATTAAGTAATGCTATTAAATTTACCCCTATTAACGGTATTATAGAGTTAAAAATTAAATATATAGATAGTACTACTGATAATTTAGAGATAAGCATCAAGGATAATGGTATAGGTATCTCTAGTGAAGCTCAAAAAAATATATTTACACCATTCCAACAAGCATCAAAAGATACAAGTAGCAAATATGGTGGTACAGGATTAGGCTTAAGTATATCTAGAAATTTGGTTGAATTATTAGGTGGAGAGTTAAAGCTAGAGAGTAAAGAGGGGGAAGGGAGTAGATTCTATTTTAATATACCATGTAATACTATACCATTTACTCCAGAGACTATAGATAGAGAGAGATTTAATAACTTATCAATTAATATTTTTACTCCTAAAAATTATATGGAAGAGATGAAGTTTAATTTTATTAAAAAATATTTTGAAAGACTAAATATTAAATATAATCTACTTGATCTATCATCTCTTACTGTTTTAAAAGAGGAGCTAAATCATGATGAAATATTTATATTATTAGATTTTAAAGATAAAATAAGTGACTATAATATAAATTATATCCAAAAAAGATTAATTTTAATAACAGAAGTAAATCTAAATCGTAAGTTTATTGATAAAAAAAATATATCTATAATAAATCCACCCATTAAAATATCAACTCTATTTGATAATCTTGAGAATAATATTTTATTACAGGAGAAGATAGAACATATTAAAGAGATAAATAGGGTATGTAATATACTTATAATAGATGATAGTATAATAAATCTTAAACTCATGGGTGAAATTATCAAAAAGATAGGACATAAACCCTATCTTCTTGATAAGTCTACAGAGACTATAGATACTATTAGAGATAATAAGATAGATATTATATTTATAGACCAGCATATGCCTGATATTGATGGAGATAAGTTAATAAAAAAAATAAGACTATCTAAGATTGGTAAAGATGTAGTAATTCATGGTTTAACTGGCTCTTCAGAGAAGAAAGTAACAAATAAGATGATAGAAGCTGGGGCTTCGTCTATATTAACAAAGCCCATAAGTATCGATTCTATAGTAAACATTATTAATAAAGATATATCTAATTAGGATTTAAATATAAATAAAACCCCCATAAAGAAGAATTTCGGATGAGAGATGGCTTTTTTTAGCCTCTCCTACATAGACAAGGCTGAAGCCATCGTCTCCGAATAGAGTAACATATATCTTAAAATTTGGTTCTAATTTACTTCTATTCCTTAAGATATATGTTTTATAATCTTATCTCTAGTTAGATTTGATATTTTTATTGCTTTTGCCAAATTCAATTTTTTTGATATGGTAATTACCATGGAGATGTTATTAATTTTATAATATAAAATTGAATAATTATCATAATAAAAAATAGAGTTTTCACTCTCTCCTATCAATCTATATATATTCTCTTCCTGAGATGACATTATATTATAAACAGAACTAATATTTGCTTCAATATCTTCCTCAACATTTGAATTAATTGACAATATAACCTTGTCCTCTATTGATATTGATATAGCTAATATCTTTCTATCTATTATACTATCAAGATACTCTTTTATATCATCACTATCATCTTTAGAGTTTATATTTAATTGTTCAAATTCTATATCTTTTATAGAATCTTCTGGTTTATCATCTCTGTTTCTTAATGCTTTAAAGAAAGTTGATAAAATTTTATTATGAAACACTTTCATCTCCTCCTCTATGTCCTCTATATTTATTAGACTCTTTGCTACCTCTTTAATAAGAATTTTTTTTTCACTATTAGATGAGAATATCGATAATTTTATGAAATTATCAATATTCTCTGTAAAAAAAATATAATTATTACTATGATTAGTAAGCCTATCCTCAATAGTAAATAATTTCATGTTAATAAAAATAGAATAATCTATTTTTCCATATTTTTAATTAAGGTATTTACAAAACTCAACAGTTGAGGAGTTGCACCCTTTAAATCTTCATTTGTTATATCTAAAGAAGCTAAAACACTCATCAAATTTTTATAAAATTCAGCTGGTTCTACTTCACCATTTTTCATCTCTAAGATATATTTGTGTAAATTTTCTTTTGCCATTACAACAGTCCCCATAATATTTTCCTTACGATTATAATTTTAAATAACAATAAAGTTATTAGATACTAAATATCTAAAATAGATACACCTCTTTTATCTTTTAATTTTAAAATTCTTGAATCTCTTTAATAAATGACTTAAGAGCTACAACTAATCCACCCATTTTATAGTGATCTGGTGCCAAAACAGCTAAAGCAATATCGTCACCTAAATCTTTTACTGCAATAGAACCATTTTCAGCAGTGATAATCATCTCTTTTAACGCACCTTTATCTGTATTATCTAACATACCTGAGATAGTTGCTAACATAGATGCAGAATCAGCTGCAATAAGGTCAGCATCTCTACTACTATTAGTAAAATAACTAGCCATCTCTAATCCCTCAGAAGTTGCTAAAATAGCTCCCTCAATCCCCATGTTCTTTACAAAATCCTCAAGTATTTGAGCACCTTGTGAATTTAACTTCATAATATCTATTTTCATATTTTTCCTTTTAATATATTAACTATAAAAAATAATTATACAACACTTTAGCTTAGCTCAACATTTATCAACCCTCAAACTATAGGACACATAAAACAAATTTTGAGTATCGTATCTGTAATAAATAGCCACTTTTTATGATATAATATTCCAAAGATAATCTAAGATAAAGGATGGAAAGAAGAGTATAAATAGACTTAGAAAAAGTGTAAATTCAATACACGGTACTTAAATTTGTAATAATCTGGTATTCTTAATGCAAAATTCATTTTAATTCTCCTATTTTTATTAAAAATTCTTTAGGTGTGACAACTTCAATATTGAAATTTTCTTTTACACCTTTAAAATCTTTTATATTGTAAGTAACAATATAATCTGCTTTTCCATTAAAAGCAACTTCTAAGACCATATCATCATTACTATCTCTTAAAAATGGTCTCCATAAAAAGTTGATTTTTGGTGATTTGAGATTAGACAAATACCATCAATAAATTCTTCAACTTGGTTTATAGAAAAGTTTTCAAACTTTTTTAGAGAATAGCGAAAATAATAATACATTTGTATCTATAACTATTTTCATAATGATATTGAATTAATCTTAGATCTGACATTCATCACCCCTATAAACTTAAAGTAATATAATAAGAAATAAATATATATATTAGGAATATACCATCTGTTTTACAAAAATAAATAAAATAAAAACAAAAAAGTTAGGGCATCTAGGCT